>OGDV01000016.1_pt1 | contig 144979 bp, 123 predicted proteins | sample 1570511 | NCBI WGS metagenome assembly OGDV01 (sample SAMEA2582179, study PRJEB24529) | metagenome | reverse complement strand
TATTCACAAATCTTATATCAGTTTTTAACGTTTACACAAAACTTGAAACGGTCTCTTAGAAAATTCTTAGAAAAAGTGAAAAAAAGAGATTGAGCTTTTTCACCCAACCTCTTATCAGTGATTTCAATAATTATCTACTATTGTCTCTTGGTATTTGACCGCAATTTCCTTCAACAATTCCTTATCATTTATTCCAACAACAGCGTATTTTTCATTGCCATAATAAAAATATATAACATATTTCTGCTTTCCATTTTCTTCTTCCTTTCTAAAAACTTCTAAATTGATACCATCATTTTGAAATTCCTCACAAAATATATAGCCTGGATATGTCTCTCTGACTCGTAAGATCTCCTTTGGATATATTTTAATTTCAAAATACAATAATTCATCTTTGTCCTTACTAAAGAACTCGTATACTGTGTCTGATTCATCTGCTTTAACAGTTTCTATCCGATCTAGATAGTATTCTTTTTCATATAGATGTATTATTTCATAAGGTATACTAACATATGTTTTATATTTTTCAGGAACATCTTCAATACTATAGTAGTTTTTTCGTATACGCCTTTCTGAATCTTCATTAGCCACTTCCGGTGAAGTTATCATCGTTGTTCCCTCTTCATTCTTATCCATCCACCAGAAGAACCCGCCATGCTTCTCGGCATTTACCGCCATCTGCCAGGAGCCTCCCAGCATGATCACAATCAATACAGCCGCTGCCACCGCAACAGCTCTGTGCTTCTGAAAATAATGCAATACCTTATGCTCTTTCTTTTTCTCCGGCTCATCGGCCTCTGCCAGAATTCTTTCCTCTTCTTCACGTTCTGCACAATATTTCCAAAAATTATCCACCACTTCATCCGATGACAGTCTGTCTTTCTCCTCCTCAGGAGTCAGACCGTCCAGCAGTTTTAATAAATTCTGAACTTCATCTGCATCAAATTCTTCATCGGAAGCTTCCATTGTATACCAATCTAATCGTTTCTGAATCTCCTGAATCAGACTTTCATTGTCCTGTTTCTTCATTTCTGCTCTGTTCCCTTCTGTATCTCATCGTCCGGCTTCGATGCCTGATCTTTATCCCTCTCTATTATATGTGTCTCTTTTTTGTCATTTCTTACAGACATTTTTTGTTTTTTGTCGAATACCTTACCGTCATATATGATTTTTGCCACTTTTCCACGAAGCCTGTTGATTCATACGCTCATGTTGTTCTCGGACGTATTCTCCAGCTTTGCCATTTCCGGTATTTTATACCCTCGTACGAAATACCGTGAAAAACGTTTCTTATCTTCTTTGTCCAGATCATTCTCCAATACGATATCCAATTCTACTTTACCATATTGGTCCTTCGCCTCAATATGCTCATGCCCTTCTATAGGGATTTCACGTTGTAACTTTCTGGTCTTTTTATTAAAGTCCTGGATTTTGTATCTCGCCGTTTCAATCAGAAAACCTGTCTGATTGGGATGTTCCTTCAGCTGATCCCACTTTTTATAAGCAATATAAAGCGTCTCCTGTAATACATCCTGTGCCAGAGACTTATCCAGTATCCGGCATTTGATGAAGTCATATAAGATCGCCTGATTCTCACGAATCAATCTGGTAAACTCCTGATGGTCTGCTTCCATCTCTTCTGTCTTTTTCTTATGCATTTGTCATCGCTCCATTATGAGGTTTTATCTTCTCAAAATTTCTCTTATATAATTTACCATTCATTCCTATACTAAATATAGACGTTTTTACGATTCGTTTAAAATTTCTATTTTGTATCTATATATTTAGCTTTTTATAAAATCACTGTCAATTATTTGTCGCCGACAAAATCCGCTAATATTTGTGCCGATTAAGTGTTGACAAACAAGGTCGCTTTTGTTAGAATAGACCACGGTGATTGCATAACAATCACGTGATGCTGCTGTGGCTCAGTCGGTAGAGCGTCGCATTGGTAGTGCGGAGGTCACGGGTCCGATTCCCGTCAGCAGCTCTTCTTTAAAAAGTATGATCTTAAAAGTTATAGGCTTTTAAGATCATTTTTTTATTTCTCTATTTAACATCTTCCAATAACTGATGAACGGAAATATCCAGCACTTCCGATATATCCAAAATCACTTCCAGTGAAAAAGGCTGGTCACAATTAGGTGCTTCGATTTTGGTAAGGTAACTAATGCTGATACAAACCATATCCGCCAATTGTTCCTGCGTAAGTCCTCTGAGCTTACGGTATTTTTTAATTGTCTGTCCTATGCTCTTATACTCTTTTGAATGTTTCTGATTCATTTTCACATCTCCTGTATCTACCCTTACAATTCTAATAGATAATGTGAAAACGGAATTTCAGTTATAATGAAAGTTTCAATGCATAAAAATATCGACTCCTTTCTCCGGATCACCGGATGAAAAGAGTCGATATGAATACTGTTTTATATTAATTGCGACGTAATATGAATTTTCCCACCAGATCATTCAATGAGAATGCCTGTGCGGATAATTCTTCACTGGTAGCCGAAGATTCTTCCGCCGATGCCGAATTCGACTGTACTACCTCGGATATCTGATTCACTCCAACTTCTGCCTGTTCCATAGCCTGCGCCTGTGCCTTGGATTCCTCGCTGAGACGTTTCGCATCTGCAGCAATCTCCTTAACTCCTGTAACGATCTGTTCCAATGAGTCGGCTGCCGCTTCCGCTGCCATATTGCCGTTCTCAATCTCCTGCAACGATCCCTCGATCAGGCTTCTGGTATCTACCGCCGACTGCGCACTCTGCTCGGCCAGTTTACGAATCTGTTCTGCCACTACTGCAAATCCTCTGCCTGCATCTCCGGCTCTGGCAGCCTCAATCGCCGCATTCAAAGACAACAGGTTCGTCTGACTCGCAATATCTTCAATGTCAGCAATAATATTCTGTATCTTTTTAGATGTTTCATTGATCCGATCCATTTCTTCCATCAATGACTTCATCTGTGCATGACCTTCGTCTGCCTGCTTTGCGTAGTTCTCAGCCTTTTGCGTAGTCTTCTGAAGCTCTCCGGCAGTACGTGTGACCGAATCTGTAATATTGGTGATCGTTGCAGTCAGTTCTTCCACAGAACCCGCTTGATCCGTAGCCCCCTCTGCAAGCGACTGTGCGGACTGTGCCAGATTCTCAGCTCCGGCAGATACCTGCTTGGCCGCCTCCTCTACCTGTTCCAGGGTACTGTTCATCTGTCGGTTCATCTTACGCATTGCATTTATCAACGCGCCAAACTGACCAACATATTTTTCCTCAATCTTAGTTCCTATTGCATAATTGCCATCTGCCATCTGGCCCAGCAGTTCTCCTGCATCCGTAATGATCAGATTCAGATTGTCTGCCATTTCTTTCGCCACCCGGATCATGTATGCAATTTCATCCTCTGTATTGCATTCCGGGAATTCACTTACCAGGTCTCCCTGCGCGAACGACTGAAGCCGGTCTGCCAGTGCCACCATCGGTTTCTCAATACCAACCGCCATTTTTTTGCCCAGTATGACAGAACTCCAAAAAGAGGATATCACAATCACAAGGATCACGATCAACATGATAAATTCCATATGACGCAGATTCTTTTCTGCACGATCCCCTTTTTCAACACACACATTCATCAGATTCACAAATTGTGCGTAGACATTCTCGTACTGTGTTGTCAAGTCTCCGGTATCCAGTTCCTGTGCTTCCAGATAACCATCTGCATCATCTGATATAGCCAGCTGCAGAACCTGCTCATCCAGTTCCCAATAACCATCCAGTGCTCGGAGCACTTCGTCATATGCCGTTCTGCCTTCATCAAACCGGAGCGTTCTGTCAAGCTCCTCCATGTATGTATTGAACGCTTCCTTTTTCTCAGTGTGTAGCTCTGTCTGCTTTTTAATTACCGCTTCCTCATCATAGCCGACTACCGCGCGCAATGCACTTCTGCTTTCAGAGAAAGCCGTCATAGCTTTTCCGATGTCTCCCTGTGTAAAGCCATATCTGTTCAATGCCTTTTCATACTGTGACGCTGCTATCAATAATGCCACAACACCAATCATTGCCGCAATCGCCCCGATTACAGCTACCTTAACAAATCCCTTCGTCAGGCGTTTTTTAATTCCCTGTTGCTTTTGTTTTTTCATTCAATCCTCCCCTTGTGCTGTAAAAACAAATAATGCCACAAGCCACTTTTATATGCGTATTATAACACTTTATAATCAGCTCTTCAATGGTACGATGGTAACCAAATCCAACTCTCTCCTAAGGGAAAAAAGGATTCCGAAAAATCCCCTTACTATGCTTTACATATATGCTGATTTTACAATACTGAAACTTGTCTTTGCAGTTTTTCTGTTTTATTATACTCGTAAGTTAGTAACTTGTGAGTATAATCTTGTTCAGGAGGGTAAGTAAATGAGTCAGTTTTATTGCCGCGAGAATGATCTTATTCTATTCCATACTTCTTCATCATTGCTTCCAATACTTCCGGATCAGTCAACTGCGTTACTTTATCTGCATCTTCTCCGGCACTCATTTGTGATATTAAAGTCAGCAGATGTGTTCTTCCTGAACGTTCTCCTTCAATTCTACCTTCTTCTCTTCCCTGTTCTCTACCGTACTCATATTCTGCCTTGCGGAGCTTCTTCTCTTCTTTTTCTTTATCATATTCAAAAATGCTCACTTTTACTACCTCCGCGTGATTCTTTTTCAAAAATTCTGCCAGGATCCCTTCCCTGATGCATTCCGTAACTGCACGTTCTACCGCTTCATCCAACGGCATTTCCGCGACATACTTCCGGACTCTTGCGACATACCGGGCATACTCCTGCAGCACATGGCAGCTGTTCATCAGTTCTTCATTATGTCCGGCATTGATATTCAGCATCGTAACTTTTAATTCCAGATCAGGCTCGTCCACCGGGTTCTCATAGGCATCCGACAGCCTCAGTTCCATCCGGTCCGGTACCTTGTGATCCAGTCCGTTATAAAATACCAGGAACTTCGGTGTGGGAATCTTCTGGATTCCGGACGAATACAATGACTTTCCATCCGCCAAGGCCTGATATTCGCTGGCTATGTAGAACAGATCCCGCAGCGGAATATTCGGGTTATAGGTTGACTGATGCTCGTACAAATACATTCCCATCTCCAGTACAAATGCCAGATCATTCTTCATGCCCATATATACAGCATTCTCTAACGTCACAACATTCAGCGCGTCCGGATCCCGGTAATCCTTCCCCGTCACTGCATTGTACAGGGAAAGCAGATGTTCCGGTTCCGAGAATAGCATTCGGAAAATCGTATCCTTATACTTCACATTCGCCTTTGGCTGTTCTATCGCCGTTTGTTCTACCAATGTCCGTTCCGTCTGTACAGCTTCTTGTCTCTTCTTCGTCATCGTATCCTCCTGTTCTCATAGTACCTGAAAAAAAGGATAGACTTCTGCCTCCCCACCTGTCTCTCAACGCACTATGCTCTAAATGGTTAATTGGGTATAAAAGCATAGAATTCATTGAAATGATATAGATGTGTGGATCAGCTCTCGCTGCCGAAATCGTCAGAACGTATGCTTTGTGATTATATTACATAGATTTCCGGTTCCTGTCAATTAACAAAATAGCCAAATCCGCACTACCTGAATTTGGCTACTTTGAATAGGAGCATCGCAGGCACTAAATAATCCGACGGTGCCGCATATATCGCAGTTATTATTTTACACATGTGTTTGTCTCAAAAATATCTATCAGAGCTGAAAGCATTGCCCACTCAATTTATCCCATATTTCTGTTTCATTGTCTTTAAGATTTCCGGTTCTCCAAACAAGGCAATCTTATCTCCATCACCGCCAGCAATCATACTATTTATCAGCTTTACCAGCTGGCTTTCACCCTCTTCTCTTCCTTCCAGCCTTCCTTCTTCTCTGCCTTCTTCTCTGCCTTCTTCTCTGACGTCGTCATCATGTAACAGTTCTTTCATGTACTCCGACCTCCATTCCTCATTCTTACGTGCTCTACGCACCGCTTCATCTATCCTCCGGCTCAGGTCTCCTCCGACCTTCCCAAATCTTCTCCGTTCCATCCTTCAGGTACAGCTCTCTGTCTTCCTTACACAGATTCTGGAACAAATACTTCGCATATCCCCAGCCAAACGGATCAAATCTTCTCCACCGGCTGATGGTTCAGATTCTGCATCTCTGCATCGTACATACGCTTTTTATCCCGCGTATACATATCCAGCCGGACCGGCTTGCCACTTTATCACCCATCGCCTTACCAAACATAAAATCATCCGAAATCGTCAGTTCCTCATATCGTTTTGCCATCCGTGTTCTCCTCTCACACTCCACAGGAGAATAAACAACTACAATACGTAGAACAAACGCTCTGTCCTTCATCATCTCCTGCTCTATTGTATTTAATGGGGTAAATAAGCAGGAATTCCTCTGAAGTCACAGATATCAACTTATGCTGATTTAGAAATTTGAGATAGAAAAAAAATCTGCTTACAAACAGAGAATAACAAAGAACTATGTACTTGTCAATGCTGCAAAATAGCCAAATCTGCGCTTTGTTATTTTTTACGGAAAAGAAATCGAAGAAAACGGATACCCCGGGCAAACCGCCGAAGTATCCGCTATTTTAACTATGCTAAATAATTCCGAACAAAGAGAACGTGATTATGCACTCAGACTTTTGAAGCTTTTTCTGGCTTATCAAAAATAAAACCCTGACTAGTTAAAACCAAACAGCTTCTGACAGATCTTGTACCCCTCTACGGAAATCTTGCGTCCGCCTCTTCCGGGCAGGTTCATCGTTCCACCCATGATGCCATTGCGCATCCACAGGTACAGTCTCTTATCCTTGCTCTTAAGATACTCCCACAATTCTTTCTTCTTATCCAGGTGTTCCTGAGTACCGGAGCGGATCAGCAGAACGGATGACACTGTCATAATAATTTCCAAATAGTTACGCATGTACTGATACAGGCGTCTGTTCTTGACCAACTCCTGTTTTTTTGCCACAAGATAATCGATCATCAGCTTAGTCACGCGGATCTGCTGATCGATACGGGAGATCATGACCGTCTCGTTCACGGACTGATCCTGTCTTCCTATATAATATCTGTAGAAATTCACATCCAGATAATACATATTTTTCACATAAGGTAACGGTTCAAACACATACAGATTGTCCACATAGAAAGTATGCTCCGGAAGCTTCAGTTCGCATTCCTGAAGCAGCTTCGTACGGAAGATCACGGAGTGCATCAGTATGTAATGTCCCTTGATAAAATGATGGCAGTCCGCCCAGGTGAACATCTTCTCTACCGGCAGAATATGACGGTACTGAATGACTTTCTTGCGACGCTCGCCTTCCTTCTCATAGACATAGTTGCTGATCAGCATGTCCAGTGCCTGACCGCCTCCTGCCAGCTCCCGCAGAGTGTCCAGGATCTTAAAATAGGCATCCTGCTTCACCCAGTCATCACTGTCCACCACCTTAAAATATAATCCGGTAGCATTGGCAATTCCGGTATTCACTGCAGAACCGTGTCCACCGTTCTCCTTGTGGATCGCGCGGACGATCGTAGGAAACTGTGCTTCATATTCATCTGCGATCTCCGCAGTGCGATCCTTAGTAGATCCGTCATCAACGATCAGAATCTCCACATCCTCCCCTCCGACTAACAGGGAGTCAATACATTTTCTCATATACTTTTCAGAATTATAACAGGGAATTGCTATGGAAAGTAATTTCATGATTGCTGTCCTTTCTTCATATTAAAACATAGTTCGAGGTATCCCAAGCTGCATGCTCAGTCCCTTCGCATAAGCTGCAAATGCAGAAGGAATGGGATATCTGTCTTGCGTCTCCCGGGGTTCAATATAGATCCAGTCCGCAGAATCCGGTCCCACCTTCTTCGGTGCGAGTTCATCGACCCGAATGAGATATCCCTTCATATGCCATTCTCTGTGGGAGAAAATATGCTTTGCATCCTCCAACGGCTGGATCCTGAGTACCTGCAGCCCGTTCTCTGTCAGATATTCCTTCACCTCTTCCGCCGTACAGAATCCCTTCATTGACGGGAATTCATACATTCCGGCGAGCAGGCCCTTAGACGGTCGCTTGTGCAGCACCGCAAGCTCCGCATCCCGGATAATGAGGATTGTCTTCTCCTCTATGGTCCGTTCCTTTGCCTTTGCCTTATTTGGGTACTGCTGCTGCGTTCCATCTTCGTATGCCAGACAGATCTGCCGAAGCGGACACTCCTCACAATGAGGGGCACCGTTTGGAATACACACGCAGGCTCCGATCTCCATCATTGCCTGGTTAAAATCCCCGGGTCTGTCCTTCGGTATAACCTCCCACAAGTCCTTCTCCACGGCCTTTTTCACTTTATCCTCTGAGATACATCGATCATCCTTACGGATGCGGGCGATCACACGGAGCACATTTCCATCTACCGCCGGGTTCGGTTTTCCATAAGCTATGGAAGATACCGCTCCCGCCGTATAGCTTCCGATTCCTTTCAGTTTCAGCAATTCTTCATAAGAATCCGGCATAATTCCGGCATAATCTTCCATGATCTGAATTGCTGCTTTCTGCAGATTACGCACCCGGTTGTAATAACCAAGTCCCTCCCAAAGCTTTAATAGAGTCTCCTCCGGTGCTTCCGCTAATGCCGCGATATCCGGCAGGGTATCCATAAATCTCTGAAAATAAGGCTTCACCGCTTCCACCCTGGTCTGCTGTAGCATGATTTCAGAGACCCATACACGATAGGGTGTGGGCTGTTCTCTCCAGGGAAGAATCCTACGATTATTATCATACCATTTTAAAAGTGGTTTGGGAATTGCCCGAAGGTCACCTTTCCTAAAGATTTCCTTAACATCCGTTAAATTTTCATTGTATTTATCCATAGTGTCTACCGCAGGCGATTGCATTCGAACTTCTCCATGGTGAGCAGGCAGTTTTTCAGTTCTTCATAACGCTCCTCCGTCTCACCGTCATTTACTTCGATATCACAGGCGATTGCCATGGTCGTGATCATCTCATCGGTGATCCGGTGATGTAAGCCTGCGAGAATATTTAACTTCTGTTCATAGGAATCCGCATCCAGGAATTCTAATACCAAAGGATCCAGTGCGGGCTCCTCCTCTGCAACTTCTATATGCACTGCCGGTGCCTCCGGCTGTGCTGCTACGCCCTGCGCCCCACTCACTGCGTCAGTCTCACGGGTCTGTCTGTCCGCGTCCGCACCCTGCAGCTCAAAACGAAATCTCTGCTGTACCTCAGGGTATTTGACCTTATCCACTTCGCTCGTAAACATCGCAAGCGGTCTCGCATAGGTCTTAAAATCTCCGTACATTGCCTGATAGATCACCAGCTGCTCTCCAGTCTCCGAATGCTGTGCTATCGTAACGATCTGGTACAGATTCCCTTTAAAATGCTTATATATCTCATGTGGTTTGGGAATAAATGTCATCTGTCCTTCTCCTTTCCCATTGCCTCTGCTGCGGCATATGGTAACAGTATAACCCCTATTCTGAAAAATGTCATGTCTCCCTTAAAAATCTGTCAGAAGATATTCATAAGAGATGCTGTAGCTGCCGGAAGCATTGCATGCCTGCATAAGCTCTGCGCTGAAAGCTTCACGTTCCTCTTCACTCATGTCATTGATCCTCTTATGATGGATCGTAAAGGTATACTCACATGCTCCGCTTTCATCCATCACATAAGTCAGTGCCACACCACTGTTGCAGCAGCCATTCTCGTTGAGATATTGCTTCACCTTTGTAAGCAGCTGCTGTTCTTTCACCTGATTCTCAATACGCTGTGTTTCATTGCTGCTTTCACTTTTCACTGTACTTCCGATACAGAATACAATGGTCAGGATCAATAATACAGTGGTAACATAAAACATAATATTGGAAATGGCTTTTCTTCTCATAATCTATACCTCTCTGTTGTTTTATCCGGATTTTGCCGGAGCTTTCATCATCCGCTCCATCCGACAGATATAGATTACCTTTTTTCAAGTACTATAAAACCACCTCAATCCAAATGTCACTGCGAAGCGGTCATAATTCAGCTGTTAAAATATTCTGCTCCGGCGGATTCCACCGCTGCTTTTAACCCCAGGGCAGACATTCTGACTGCACCGTTGCCCCAGATGATCATCTGCTCCAGGGCATCTGAGGTAGCTACCGTCACGCGGTATTTCTGCGGTTTTGCTCCCAGCTCATGTGTGGTGCGCTCAATATACTGATCTGCAGTCTCCGCTTCCTTCGTATAGACCACTTCTATGTTATGATATTTCATCACAGATCCCGGATTTCCTTTCACCTTATAAGCATCATAGACCAAAATCAGCCGACATCCCTGATATCCCTGATAGTTGCACAATATATCCATCAGTTTGTCCCTGGCGCTGTCTAAATTGATCTGTGCCAGCTCCCGCAGCTCCGGCCATGCGAAAATAATATTATAGCCGTCCACCAGCAGATATTCTTCTGGTTTTTCCTGAGGGCCTGCTTTGGTCTTCGGTGTCCGCATACTGTCTGCCGGACTTTCCGTGTAGTTGCTGCGACTGCCGGAGGATGTATGATATCTGCGGAATCTATGTGGATCTTCTGCCCCTTTTCCATAGGTCCTGCGGAAGATCTCTTCGATCTCCTCCTGGGATATGATACGCTCTGCGCCGCCCCCCGTCTGACGTACAGCTCCCTGCCGTCTGCTCACTGCCGGCATTCCCTGTAAGGCGTCATCCCCCGACTCTGCATTTCCCTCTGAATCCGGTACCCAGCCGCTCTCCACATGGGCGTATTCCGACACCTGATCCCATGGCACCTGGAAACCGGCCCCGTGGGCACAGAATACGGAACCGGTAGGGTTGGCGGTATCCGCCTCCGGATCGTAATCCGTCTGTGCCATCACCTCTTCCGGATTATGGCAGGGCTCGTACCCCTGCAGGCTGCAGGACAGTCTGCCGTGTCCTTTGGTATAGGAAGCCACTTCTCTGGCGTAATCCCGCATAGTTGCCACCGGCACACTGCCCATCAGTACACTGTTGTTTCCTTCAGTCACCGGCGGATCGAATCGCCCATTCATTCTGGTGATATCTGACATTGCCCTGCCGAGATTTTCTGTCGGCACTTCCAGTCGATAGGAAAACCACGGCTCAAGCAGAATACTTTTTCCACTGCGCAGTCCCTGCCGGATGGCGCGATAAGTCGCCTGCCGGAAATCCCCGCCTTCCGTATGCTTAGTATGTGCCTTCCCGGCGATCAACAGTATCCGAAGATCTGTGATCTCCGATCCGGTGAGCACTCCCACATGCCTTTTTTCCTCCAAATGAGTCAGGATCAGTCTCTGCCAGTTCCGATCCAGCATATCCTCACTGCACAGAGAGGCAAATTGCAAGCCGCTACCCCGCTCACCCGGTTCCAGTAGCAGGTGTACTTCTGCATAATGTCGCAGGGGTTCAAAATGCCCGATGCCTTCCACCGGTTCCGCCAGCGTTTCCTTATAGACAATGCTTCCCGCATCGAATTCCGCTTCCAGTCCGAAACGCTCCCACAGGATATTTTTCAGGATCTCCATCTGCACCTGCCCCATGACCTGCATATGGATCTCCCGCTTTTCCTCCTGCCATAATACATGTAACTGCGGTTCCTCTTCTTCCAGCTGTCTGAGCTTTCCGAGCGCTGTCACCGGATCCACATCCGGGGGAAAACTCAGCCTGTAGGTCAATACCGGTTCCAACACCGGTGCCAGATTCTCGCTTTCATAGCCCAGTCCCTGTCCTGCAAATGTCTTCGTAAGTCCTGTGACCGCACAGACTTCTCCCGCCGGCACGCTGTCTGCGGTCTCATAGTTTCCTCCATTGTACAGGCGCAGCTGATCTGCCTTTTCCTCCCAGATCTCTTCCCCGGCACCGCTTTTCTCATTACCGATCATCATTTTGACCCGAAGCGTCCCTCCGGTGACTTTCAGATACGTCAGACGTTTCCCCGACGTATCTCTGCCGATTTTATAGACTCTGGCTCCAAACTCCTGTGAATATTCCGGTTCCGGCAGATAGAAAGACAGTCCGTCCAACAGCTTTTCTATGCCTTCCTGTCTTAATGCGGATCCAAAAAAGCAGGGAAACAGCTTCCGCTGCGCCACAGTGAATGCTATGCTCTCCGGCTGCAAGGCTCCGGTCTCCAGATATTCCTCCATCAGTACTTCACTGCACATGGCGGCATGTTCCAGTTCCTGCTCACGGTCCTCTCCGGATTCATCCTGCGCCATGATATTTTCAACGGTTACAATATTGCCATCCAGCTTACTTTGCAGTTCGGCCAGTATTTTGTCCCGCTCGGTGCCCGGCTGATCCATTTTATTTACGAATAAAAATACCGGAACCTCATATCTTTTCAATAATCTCCACAGTGTGTAGACATCCCCCTGCACGCCGTCACTGCCGTCGATCACAAGGATGGCTGCGTCCAGTACCTGAAGTGTCCTCTCCATTTCAGCGGAAAAATCCACATGCCCAGGGGTATCTAACAGAGTGATATCCACATCTTTCCACCGGATTCTCGCCTGCTTGGAGAAGATGGTAATGCCTCTCTTCCTCTCCATGTCCCCATTGTCCAGAAAAGCATCTCCGTGATCCACTCTTCCTGCCTTGCGGATCGTTCCGCAAGTATATAAAAGGCCTTCCGCCAGTGTTGTCTTGCCGGCATCCACATGTGCCAGAATTCCTATGATTAATTTCTTCATTCCTATCGTTAACCCTTCTATATCCGGTTCCTGCTACTTCTCCAGGATTCTTACTGTTTTCTTAGGTTTCTTACCGCTTTCTTAAGTTTCTGCTGTTTCCTTAGGTTTCTTACCTCTTCTTTATCTTTACCATCTACGATACTATATTTTCGCCGATTTTCCAACTGTTTTATCTTGAGGATGTCATTGCAAATCCGCTTAAAGATAGGCTATAATCATAGCATACTTTCCATCTTTCCATTAGCAGGAGGAGCTATGATCAAATTAATTGCAACCGACATCGACGGTACACTTCTAAAAGACGGTACGCTGATGATCGATCCGGAATATATGACCGTAATTGAAAAACTGACTTCAAAAGGAATCATCTTCGTCGCCTGCTCCGGCCGGCAATTCATCAGTGAACGAAAACTTTTCGCTCCCGTTTGCGATAAGCTTCTCTATATCACGGACGGCGGCACGGTAGTCCGTACCCCTCACAAAATTTTAAAAGTCCACACTCTGCCCGAAGATGTCTGGCATGGAATGTGTGAAACGGTTCGCAATGAATTACCGGACTGTGATTATTTTATTGCCACTCCGGATTATTGTCTGGCAGAAGATGCCGGAAGCCGCATGTTCCGTTGGCTTACCGATTCTTACGGATATGATATCCGTGAAGTACCGGACCTGTTAAAAGCACCTGTGGACAACGTGATCAAATTCACAGTGTATCATCCTTCGGCATGTGAAGAAATGTGTGCCCCGCTTTTCACTCCCACCTGGCAGACCAAGGCTAAAATCGCTTCCTCCGGCAAAGAATGGATGGACTGTAACCCGTTAGGTGTGAACAAAGGAACCGCTATTCGGTTTTTACAGGAATATCTTGGCATTGCCCCGGATGAAACCTGCACTTTCGGAGACAATCTGAATGATATAGAAATGCTTGAGAGCGCCGGAACCAGCTATGCCGTATCCAACGCAAGAGAGGAAGTAATCGCTGCCGCAAAGAGAACCTGTGCGCCTTATTGGGAAAACGGCGTGCTGCAGATATTAAAAACTTTTCTGTAAGCTTGACACTGTCACAATAAAGCACTATAGTAAACAGGTAAATATTATATTCCGCTAGGGGAGCACATCGCTGAGACTGAAGTGTTGCAAGACTATGCCATCATTTCTAACCCTCACTACTTGAACCGGATAATACCGGCGTAAGGAAGCATAGATTTCATGCAGTTATTGTCTACATATACACTGCTGATAACAGTATATAAGAGCCGTACATTATATGAGTGCCGTTCAAGACTGTAATTTTTGCATGGATACGATGTTGTCCCTCCTCGCGCATACGAAGGAGGATTTTTTTATGTTGTACAATGTTGTTGTGAATGACTGGGGCGAGACTACTTATGTCCCCACTGCACTGGGCAATGTCCTGTTAGTGGTTGTCCTGATCGCTCTGCTGGCCGTGGCTGTTGTATTTGCCCGTAAGCAGAGAAATAAGACCGGCGCTGACGACGTTGATCAGAAAATGGCTCACAGTAAGCTGACCGTAAAGCAGTTGGCATTCTGCGCCATGGCAATCGCTCTTGGAACCGTGCTGTCAAACATCAAGCTGTTCCATTTTCCTACCGGCGGTTCCATTACGCTTCTGTCCATGCTGGTGATCTGCCTGCCCGGTTACTGGTTCGGTCTGGGTGCAGGTATCGCCACCGGAGTAGCTTACGGTGTGTTACAGCTTCTCATTGATCCCTATGTATTGTATCCCATGCAGTTGATCGTTGATTACATTTTGGCTTTCGGTGCTTTGGGATTGTCCGGACTCTTCTCCAATGCGAAATTCGGACTGCTAAAGGGATATATCACCGCTGTGTTGGGCAGATATGTGTTCGCCGTGATCTCCGGATGGATCTTCTTCGGCGCGTATGCCTGGGAAGGCTGGGATCCCCTGCCCTATTCCCTCGCCTACAATGCGATCTATATCTTCGCTGAAGCGGCAGTAACATTACTGATCCTGTCCGTGAAACCGGTACAGAATCTGTTCTCGAAATTAAAGCAGATGGCTTTAAATGATTAGGTAGATTGATAGTTTACGAAAGCATAGCCGCGCATATGCAAAATAAGAACCGTGATTGGGAGCTTGCTCACAAATCACGGTTTCTATTTTTGCTGCCAATCTTATTTCGTGTTCTTCATGACATCCTTATTCTTCACAAGGTAATCGATCAAAGATACCACGGTGAGGATCAATGCGATCCACATAATGATATTGGTAAGGATCTGCAGCTGCGGGAAATTGGCGATCATCAGGCAGATCATGACCATCTGGAAGGTGGTCTTGAACTTGCCCCAGTAACTTGCGGCAATGACTACGCCATTGTCGGAAGCGATCAGACGGAAGCCGCTGATGATAAACTCTCTGGCGATGATGATGATGACCACCCAGGAAGGGATACGGTTCATCTCGATCAGTGCGATCATGGCGGAACATACTAACAGCTTATCCGCCAGGGGATCCATGAACTTACCAAAGTCGGTGATCAGATTATATTTTCTTGCAATCTTACCGTCGATCAGATCGGTGAGGCTGGCAATGATAAAGATAGCCAGTGCGATCATATCCGTCACGAAGGTGTTCTCGCCAAACCATCCGGCCTGACCTCCCAGTAACAGGATAATAAACGGTACGATCAGGATCACACGAAAAATAGTCAGCTTGTTGGGCAGATTCATTTTACTCATGATATATTTCTCCTATCAGATCATATTCATTGGAACCGGTGACCAGAACCTTGACAAAATCTCCGGTCATCAGATTCGCTGAAGTATTCACGAACAGATAGCCGTCCACATTAGGGGCATCTCTGTAGGTTCTTGCAACATAAGTCTCTTCGTCCGCAACCTTGCCCTCGATCATTACGGTCAGGATGTGTCCTACCATATCCTCCGCCTTGTCAAAGGCGATTGCCTGCTGTAATTCCATCAGTTCATCTCTCCGGAATTCCTTGACTTCCTGCGGCACCTGGTCTTCCATGGTGGCAGCGGGAGTATCTTCCTCCTGAGAATAAGGAAATACACCCAGACGGTCGAATTCCATCTCGTTGACAAAACGATACAGCTCCTCGAAATCCTCCTGGGTCTCTCCGGGAAATCCGCTGATCAGTGTGGTACGTAAGCAGATATCGGGGATTTTCTCCCGAAGTTTCCCAATGATGGCACGAAGCTCTGCCTGGTCGGTACGTCTGCCCATTCGTTTCAACACATTGTCGGAAGCATGCTGGATGGGAATATCCAGATAGTTACATACCTTGGGTTCTGCTGCAATAGTATCGATCAGTTCATCCGTGATCTCCTCCGGATAACAGTATAAAATACGGATCCAGTAGATACCGGGGATCTGCGCCAGCTCATGTAAAAGTCCGGGCAACTCCTTTTTTCCATACAGATCCACACCGTACAGCGTGGTCTCCTGTGCTACCAGGATCAGCTCCCGGACGCCTTTATCCGCAAGTTCTCTGGCTTCTTTTAACAGACTCTCCTTGGGAACGCTGCGGTAATTGCCCCTGACCTTCGGAATAATACAGTAGGTGCAGTGTTTGTCACAGCCTTCTGCAATTTTCAGATACGCAAAATGTCCGCCTGTAGTGACAACACGGTTGGTCTCTGTCACAGGGGCGGCATTAATGTCTTCATAATGGTTCTGTTTCTGTCCTGCCAGGATCTCCTCCAGGGCAGCTACGATCTCATCAATAGCAGTGGTTCCGATAATGGCGTCCACCTGCGGGATCTCCTTCTGGATCTCCTCGCGGTAGCGCTGGGCGAGACACCCGGCAGCGATCAGTGCCTTGACCTGTCCGCTGTCCTTCAGTTCTCCCATCTGCAATAATGTATTGATACTTTCTTCCTTGGCATCACCGATAAAGCAGCAGGTGTTTACCACTACAACATCTGCCTCTGCTTCATCATCCGTGAAGGTATAACCTTTTTCCTGGAGCATGCCAAGCATCTTCTCGGAATCGACAAGATTCTTGTCACAGCCCAGGGATACAAACAATATCTTCATGCGTCTTATGCTTCCTCATCATCACCAAGGATCTTGATCTTACCCTGATTCAGCTCTTCTACTGCGATAGACAGGGGCTTATCCACCTTAGCTGTTACCAGAGGCTCGTCGCCTGCGATGATCTGTCTTGCTCTCTTGGCAGTTGCCATAACGATAGAATAACGGCTGTTGACTACAGGTGCTTCACCAGGTTCTACCTCGCTGTTTACTACTTTCATTAAGTCGGTATAAGAGGGATGTAACATTTTATTTTGCTCCTTTCGCGAAACCTTTCAGTTCCTCTCTGATCTCTGTGATAAATTCTCCACGACGGGACGGTACATTTTTCGCTGCTTCCACATACTTCTGTACCGCTGCAGCACACTCGTCCAGATCGTCGTTCACTACTATATAATCATAGGCATCCATGCCTTCTGATTCTTCATAAGCCCGTGCCAGTCTCTGTGCGATCACATCGGCTGTCTCGGTTCCTCTGCCCACCAGTCTCTTCTGCAGTTCTTCTGCACTGGGTGGGGTAACGAAGAGTAACAGGCTCTCTGGGAACTGTTCCTTGATCTTCATGGCTCCCTGAATCTCGATCTCCAAGATCACATCCTTGCCTGCCTGCATCTGTTCTTCCACATATGCTTTCGGCGTTCCGTAATAATTGCCGCAATACTGAGCATACTCGATAAATCCGTTTTTTGCAATATTTTCTTCAAATTGTTCTCTGGTGCGGAAGAAATATTCTCTTCCGTCCTGTTCTCCTTCACGCGGTCCTCTGGTAGTCATAGAAATAGACAATGCATAATTGTCATATTCCGATAACAGCTTTTTCACCAGTGTTCCTTTGCCTGCTCCGGAGAATCCGGAGATCACCATCAATATTCCCTTATTCTGCATCTTCTTCACTGTCCTCTTTTTCTTCGTCCGGCCACAGCGCCTGTGCTCTTCCCGCAATCGTCTCGGGTAAAAGTGCAGACAGCACGATCTGACTGTTCTCCATGACCAGTACGGATTTCGTCCTGCGGCCCTGTGTGGCATCGATTGCAGTCCCGGATTCTTTTGCCTTCTGAACCAGGCGTTTGATAGGTGCGGATTCCGGACTTACTATAGCAATGATCTTATCTGTATTCACAATATTTCCAAATCCCACATGGATCAGTCGGTTCATTGTATCGCCTTTCGTGGCTATTCAATATTCTGTATCTGTTCTCTGACTTTTTCGATCTCGGTCTTTAATTCAATGGCACAGTTGGAGATCTCCAGATCATTCGACTTAGACAGAATCGTATTGGCTTCGCGGTTCATTTCCTGCGCCAGGAAGTCTAATTTCCTTCCGATGCTGCCACCGGCTGTCAGTGTATTCTTCGTGGTCTCAATGTGGCTGCGCAGTCTCACCAGTTCTTCATCCACGCACACCTTATCCGCGAAGATCGTCACTTCCGTGAGAAGTCTTCCTTCGTCCACTGTGGTATCACAAAGCAGTTCCTTCACCCGCTCTTCCAGTCTCTGACGGTACTCCGCGATGATCTGGGGAGAACGCTCTGTAATGAAATCTACCAGCTTCAGCATGCCGTCCAGTTTCGCGATCAGATCATCCCGAAGATGCTCCCCTTCGGTGATCCGGGTCTGTACGAACATCTCGCAGGCACCCCTTAAGGCTCTCTGCAGTTCCTTCCACAGCTCTTCCTCGTCGATATCCTGCTCTTCCATCACAAATACATCCGGATACTTCGACAGGGTGGACACCCTGATATCACAATCCAGATCAAAATCGCTGGCCATCTGCTTCAGGTATCCCAGATACTCCGCTGCCAGTTCCTTGTTGTAACGGACGCTGGACGTGTTCTCGGAAAAATCTTCATAAGTAATGAACAGATCCACTTTACCTCTGGAAATGTAGTTCTTCAGTTCACTGCGGATCGCAGACTCGAAGAAATTCAGCTTCTTCGGCATTTTGATGTTCACATCAAGGTAGCGATGATTCACAGACTTCATCTCTACGGTAAACTTTCTGTTATTCTCGGCAGTCTCACATCTGCCAAATCCCGTCATACTCTTGATCATAGCTTCTCCTGTTGTAAGGGCGCGTAAAGCCTTCCACAATTTACGGTTTACATTCTATTATAGAATAAAAAAGCTCTTTCCGTCAAGTGCAGGTGTCCTATTTCCACTCGTCATAATGCTCCAGAAAATGATGTTTCACTCCGTCCTCTTTATAGGCGATGATCGTGCGTAGGTTGACATTCTCCACGCTCTTGAAAATGTTCCCTTCGATAAAGGGATTGGTCTGCTTCAGGGAAGCGATCAGGTTCTTGATCTCCATACGTTTGGAGGGACTGCTGCCATCGGTACGGCAGGTGGTACAGGTATCGGTAAAGCGGCAGGCACACTGGATAAAATGCAGATCGTTGTAATCTCTCCAGTGCTTGATGTCGTCCTCGCGGATCAGATACATGGGGCGGATCAGCTCCATGCCCTCGAAATTCGTGCTGTGCAGCTTCGGCATCATGGTCTGCACCTGTCCGCCGTACAGCATCCCCATGAGGATCGTCTCGATAACATCATCGTAATGGTGTCCCAGGGCGATCTTATTGCACCCCAGCTCCTTTGCATGGCTATACAGATAGCCTCTGCGCATTCGGGCGCACAGATAGCAGGGGGAATCCTCGATATCATACACCGCATCAAATATCTGGGATTCAAAAATCGTGATGGGAATATCCATCAGCTTCGCATTGTTCTCGATGATCTTGCGGTTCGCCTCACTGTAACCGGGATCCATCACCAAAAATACCAGTTCAAAGGGGAACTTGTTGTGACGCTTCAGCTCCTGGAACAGCTTTGCCATCAGCATGGAATCCTTACCACCGGAGATACATACGGCGATCTTGTCGTTCTCCTGGATCATGTCGTACTCATTGATAGCTTTGGCAAATCGGGAAAACAGGACTTTATGGAATTTTTTGCGGATGCTTTTTTCAATCTCCCGTGCCCGCTCGTTTTCTTTTTCTCCGGGCTGTTCCTTCTGCATCAGGTTCAGAAGCCACCCGGTATAGCCGCCCTGTAAACTGTAGACGTCCATTCCCTGTTCCCGGAAATATTCTGCGGACGCTTTACTGTTCTGCCCGCGGCTGCAATACAGGATCACTTTTTTATCCCCTGCTGCCGCAGCCAGCTTGTCCACCAGTTCACATTCGGGGATTGCAATGGCTCCGGGAATCATTCCATAGTTTACTGCTTCATCCCCTCTGGTATCCACCAGAATGTATCGTTCAAGGTCCCGGGACTGTAGTTCTTCCCATGTGATCTCAATGGGCTGTATTGTCTCTTTTTCTTCCATTTTTATATTCCTTTACTCTGCCCGAACAGGCAGTCTATTGTTTTTCCTCTCTCACTCTGCTACACTGTTATTAAAAATATGGTAACTGAATCGTTACATTACATTCATAGAAAGGCACACAAATGATTCCTTATACTACTTTAGATTCCATTATAGCGCAAATGCCCGAGCGCACCGGGCACACTCTGTTAGATGAAGATCAGGGGTGTGTAAACGGTTGTCGGATGGGCGTATCCCTCTATCGCAGCACAGAATATCACATGCCGCAAAAGCATGACGATCAGGAAGGCTTCTTCGTATTGGACGGAAAAGGATATGCTCTCGTCGGTGGCGAAGAAATCCCTCTGCTGCCCGGTACCGCCTTTATGGTACCGGCTCACACGGATCATGTGATCAGGCGGGATCCCTCCTGTGACTGCTGTAAGGTGCTGTGGTTCCATGCCGCAGTAGAATGATCCTCAGTCCCCGCACACCGCCAGAAGCTCCGGCAGCTGTGCCTGAAGCTCGGTCAGGCTGTCACACTTTTTGTCTACCAGCGCAAGAATCTCTTCTGTGGGCGGCAACTGATCCGGCACCATCACCGTATATAAACCTGCCGCATAGGCGGATCGGACACCGTTGAAGGAATCCTCCACCGCCAGTGCCTGTCCGGGTGCAACCCCAAGCTCCTCGCAGGCCTTCAGATAAATATCCGGTGCAGGCTTGCCATGCTCCACCATGTCGCCGCAGATAATTTTCTGAAAATAAGATGTGATACCCGCTCTGTCCAGATGCTCCATCACTGCCGCTTTTCGCGTGGAAGAAGCCAGTGCTACGGGAATACCCTGCTTTTTTAAATACTTCAGGATCTCATGTACGCCGGGTTTTTCCGGAAGGCCTTCCCGTTCTTCCTTTTCCTTAAATCTCCGGCTGCAATCCTCATGCAATTCTTCAAAAGACACATCGATGCCCTGCTCTGCTTTCGCTGCCTCGAACACTTCCTTCGTGCCCTGCAGTGTCCTTCCGATACAGGCTTTGGAGATCTCATCCACATTTTTAAGCCCCGTAGGCTCTGCCGCTTCTCTCCAGCACTCCATATACATCCTCTCGGTATCAAAGAGGACACCGTCCATATCAAATATCACTGCGGTTATTGTTGTCTTCATAATTCTCCTCACATCCAGAGCACCATCAGATTGTTACCCATACCGATGATCCCCATCATTTTGCGCGTAAATAGTAATCGATGATATCTGTCTCTTCCATGGAAATATAAGTTCCGTACATGGCTATGTTGCAGCACAATACCCTGCTTCCCGCAGGGAAGATCATCTCATATCCTTTAGACGAAGCCAGCCCCGGATATCTGTCATCCGCTCTTCCGTAGGAAAAATAAGCAGCGGAATTACCTATCTTCAAAGGTTTCGGTGCCCCAATCCCTCCGGCGATCAGAGCCTCGTCCTTTTTCCATTCAAAAAAGCTCCAGTTCTTTTTTTCTCCGAGTTGCCTTGGTTCTCTGCTTCGTTCCGTCAGCAGAATCTTACCCTGTGTATTTAAAAATGTCAATGCTCCCGTCTTTTTATCCACACGGATCTGGGCATATCCCGCTGTAATTTCCACCAGGGAAGGATTCTCCCGCACCGTGCATCTGAGGTCTCCTGCTGCCGTCACCGCCGCTTTCGGGAATTCACGACACTGCCCTTTGGCAAAACAAATCCGGAACAGATCCACCGCAAGGGGTGTGATCCGCAAGGTTCCGTAACTACTCAAAAGATCCACATAGCCCTTGCCCTTCATGACCATGCGCACAGCGCAGTCGATCCTGGAATGTCCGGCGGACATCAGTGTTTTGGCATCCGGCATATCGCCGTACTCGCCGTTATTTTCTACCATCCGCGGCTCCTGTCTGCCGGTTGCTCTGCCAGCATTGCCGTTTTCTGCCCCGTATACTTTCGCAGGTGACGGCTGTCCCGTCCGCCTCGATTCAGGCCCCCCTGACTTTCCTGCTTTCTTCGGTGTAACGCCGTCTGTTGTCCCCTGACTGTTTCTTGTCACGATGATCTTCTTTGGGCCGTAACGCTCTCTGGCCACACGTTCCTTTTCCGCTTCCTGTGCCCTCTGTCTGTAGATCTCTTCTTTTGTCTTCTCCAGCTCTGCCTGTTTTACCACCGTTTTCACCGGCTTCTTCTGGGCATCTGCGGCAAGGCGCATTCTCTGCTTCTGCTCTGGGGATACCGGATCTGCGATCAGTCCGGTGAGTTTCCGCCGGTACAGCACCGTCAGTTCATGCAGAGCTCGGGTGGCTGCCACATACAGCTGCTTCACATACCCGTCTTCCACCGGGTAATCTTCCTCCGAAGCGTTGAAGATCAGTACTGCATCGAATTCCAGACCTTTGGTGTATTTTAACGGAAGCACCATGACGCCCTCGCCGATCTCCCATTTCCCCGCATCTCCGGTATTCAGGTCCACGCTGCCCTGTAAGGCTGCTGTTACTTTTTCCGCCTCCGCTTCGTCAATGCAGACTACGGCAATGGTATCCAGCCCCTTGCTCTGCCATGCTTTGATGATCTGCTCCGCCTGTGTCACCTGCTCTGTAAAATCCACACATTTTTTCACCGTGACTGGTTCCCCATGACGTATGATGGGCTCCACCGGATAGACCGGAAAGCTTCCGTGATACAGAATGTCCGTGGCAAACTCCGAGATTTCCACCGTGTTACGGTAGCTTTTCTGCAAAATGCCGAAATAATCATACTCTCCAGGCAGCATCAATTTCCGCAGTTCCGTCCAGTCGTTGAGACCGTAGCGGTCGGAAATATTCTGGGCCACATCTCCCATGATCGTATAGGTACATTTGCTCAGACAATATTTTAAAGACGCATAGGCCATCATGCCGAAATCCTGGGCTTCATCAATCACCACATGCCCCGCCTCCCGGATCACCGTGTCCTCCTTGAGGCGCTTGTAGAGGTAGGCCATGGCCGCCAGATCATAGACATCGTAGCCACCTTCCGGCACCTCGACCGTGAAATCTTTCTCCTGCTCTTCCTTCAGGAACTGTTCGTAGAGTTCCGCCACAGAGCCCTTCCATTCCCTTTTTCCGAAATAGGTCTCATAATAATGCTTGAGCTTCTGCTTTTCCGGCTGGGTATAGGAATAATATTTTCCGCTCAGCTCATTTTCCAGCCGTGCCATCAGATAATCCGTCAGTCTGCTGATTTTGTCCGCCCGGGACAGATCCTTTGTCTCTTTCAATAAGCGTGCAATGGTGGCCCGGTCCAGCATCACTTTGCCAGTCTTTTCGATCACCACGTCCTCTCTGGGTATCGCGCGGTATTCATAACGCAGGCAGAAATTCTCCAGCTCCTTAAACCAGACAAGAGTTCCCTTCACCGCCGGGGTCACACCTTTTACCACCGGCTTGATCTGCCAGGACTTGTCCCAGTCCTCGTACAAAAGCCTTACGAACAACTGCTCCATGGTCATCTGGGAGACACCGTAAACATTCAGTTCCGGCAGCACTCCCGTTATATAGTTTAAGAGCACCTGATTGCTTCCCACAATATAAAAATCTTCCGGTGCAAACTCCTGCTCGTAGTTGTACAGGATGTAGGAAATACGGTGCATGGCCACTGTGGTCTTGCCGGAGCCCGCCGCTCCCTGTACAATCATGTTGTGCTGGGGCTTTTTGCGGATGACTTCGTTCTGCTCCTGCTGGATTGTGGCAATGATCTCGCCCAGCACCGCCTTTTTGTTCCGCGCCAGATATTTTGTCAGCAGTTCATCGTTGGCCACCACATCCGAATCGTAGAAGTCCTTCAGCTCATCATTTTCGATCTCATAGGTGCGCTTCCGCGACAGGGTGATGTCGTATTTTCCCTCCCCCTTTACGGAATAAGAGACATCCCCCAGAGCGGCATCGTAATATACGCTGGCAATGGGTGCTCTCCAGTCGATGACCTCCGGTTCTGCCGGGTTATCCGCAATGACACTTCTGCCGATATAGTAGACCTCGTCTTTTTTCAGTTTTTTGTCCCGGAAATCGATTCTGCCAAAGTAGGGCTTTTTCCTCGCCTGTTCCGCCCGGCGCAGATCCTGATTCACGAACTTGAAGCGGGCATCCGCATTGTGCCACAGGGTCTGGGCTTCCTTGTCGTTCTCGTCGAATTCCTCCTGCATGGCATGCAGTTCTTCCGCCAGAGCCTGTACACTCTGCCTGTTGGCATCCACCTTGCGCTGTGCGATCTCTAACGTATGCTGTAATCTTTTTTCCTCATCCTGCCTCGTAATGCCGGGTAAACTGCTCATATTCTCTCCTGTTCAAAACCATAAAAAAGAAAAAGCAAAGGAAGCCTGTCGAAGACTTCCTTTGTATGTATTCTAAATCACATTTTACCAGTCAGAGCCCCAGTCATCGTATCCTGAGTCCCAACTGTCATTGGAATCCCATCCGGAATCCCAGCTGTCATCATCCCAGCTATCGTTATTATCATCGCTGTACTCATAAGGAGTGTAATAGGACGAATCCTCAAAATCCTCATATTCCGCATCGCTGTCATAGCTGTAGGAATCATAGTAACTCTCGTAATCGCTTTCCATCCAGGATTCATCCGGTGCATAGCGCCAGGAATCATTCTCCCATTCGTACCAGTTCCCATGATAATAGTAATAGTTCTGATCCTCATAGGTGTAATAGCCGTTATCCGGTCTGTTGTCAATCTGCCAGATAGAATAGGCGCCTGTAAAAATCGCCACCAGAGACAATGCTGCCATGATCAGGCAGAAAATTGTCAGAACCGTTTTTTCTATCTTTTTGCTCCGGGCTCTTTTCTTATTATAGGCGGTGTAATCTTTGGTTGGGCGGCTGGCAGGTGCCGCAGCTTTCGGCTGCTGGTGTGCTTTCTGCACTACCACTCTCTCCTTCATCTTCTGGTACAGTTCGTTGACCGCATAGGCTTCGTCGCTTCCCTTGTAACGTACCGCACGGGTGCCGTCTTCCTTGTTCTTATAGACTACAAAGGTGCCGTCGGTCTCGTCCTTGTAAATACCGAAGGCTTTGGCTCCCTTGTAATCCTCTCCGATAAAGGTCCGCATGTCCTCCAGCGGAAGGTTCATCTCCTTTGCCCAGGCTTTCAGTTCCTCGATTGTCTGTGGTACACCGTTGGCATGGCGGTTGTAATTGTTGTTGACACCGCCACAGTTCGGGCAGACCTGATCAAAATCGTTGATCCAGCTGCCGCACCAGTCGCATTTTATCTTCACGTTCCCCTCCTGAAAATACACGTTGCAATAGTTTCTGTTTTATTGTACCACGTTCTGCACCTGCTGCCAACCTAGGAAATTGCCAAAAGAATGCGGCTCTCCCTGAGGGTCTTGCTCTGGTCGTAATCATACTCTATGGTCTGGATACTGACATCCGGAAAACGGGCATGCAGCCGCTGCAAAATTCCCCGCTCGCAGACATGGCTGACCAGACATCCGAAGGGATGCAGGATCAGCACACTGCCACAGCCTTTTTCCACATATTGTATCACCTCTGCGGCAATCAGCCAGCCGTCTCCGGTATTGCAGCCCTCCGCCAGAATCCCCTGCACTTTCTCCTTCAGTTCCGGGAACGGCAGATCCGTCTGGAACCGGTCTGTCTCCCCGATCACCGTAAGCAGATGTTTTTGTGCCTCACACAACCGGTGGAGCACAAAGGCACAGGCTTTCGCCATGATGGGATTGTGCTGGTGCTTTTCTGCCTTATACCGCTCTGTATCCACCAAATACAGACAGTAGTTGACGAAACCACCACTGTAAGGCTCCATTCCCTGCCGGAGCAGAAAACTTTCGATATCGTCATTTCCCAGTTTCGAATATTTCATATAGATCTCACCGGTGATGCCAACTCTCTTTTTCTTCCCGGGTTTCACCGGTACCTTCGAAAATACTTCGCAGGCATACCGGTAATTCTTCTCTCTGGTGTGCCGTCCGTTCCTGTGTCTCCGAATGCTCTCGCACAGTTTCTTTTCCACCTGACTGCGGATGCGGTCCGTCTCTCCCGGATTCTGTTCGTAGGGCTTCACCTGCTGGTACAGGCACATGATCAGATCGCCATAGCATCCGGCAGCTATCCCACCGGACAACAGTGACGGAGTAATGCGAAAGCCTGTATGTTTTTCTTCTCCCATGAGGTTCAGGGAGATTACGGGAATCTGGGCATACTCCTGCTGTCCCTGCTCTACCATGCGGTACAGCACTCTCTGGAGCAGATTGTAGATATTTCCGGCCCTGCAGGCACCGCCCGCCTGGGGCTCCATGAAGGTGATCTCCTCCGGATCCCGTTCCCCGCTTTCCAGATATTCCAGGAACTGTGCAAGGATCAATACCGTCGGATAGCAATAGTCGCTACTGATATAGCGAAGTGCCAGAGTGCGATCCTTCACCGGGTTCTTTAAAGTCTCGAAGGAATACCCCTCCGCCCGGAATGCCGCCTCCAAAAATACATTCGTGTACTCCAGCATCTCGCACAGCAGGATCGTACGGGTCTTCTTGTCATGACGTGTGAAATTTTTACATACTCTGTGCAGTTCCTCCATACGTTTTCCTCATCTGACCGGGTTGGTTTGTGTCCGAACATAAATTTACTATTTTATATTGTAAGCTGAATCGTTGGCCCGTGCAAGTGTACATCTGGTTTATTCTGGTTGTCTACCATCGTCTGTAAACTTTCAGGCACACAAAAAAGTGGAAACCTTGTATTTTCAAGGTTTCCACGCTTTTCAAAAGAGCTGCTGACGGGAATCGGACCCGTGACCTCCGCACTACCAATGCGACGCTCTACCGACTGAGCCACAGCAGCATCACGTGACTGCTAACGCAATCACCGTGATTCATTGTAACAAAGCAATCTATATTTGTCAACACAAATTTTTTCTTTTTTTGCTTTTTTTGCTACACTTATAACTATTTAGGATTTTTCTCGTCTTTCTGTGTCGCTTCCTGCTGCTCCAGTTCCTTCTGCTCCTTCCGCTTCAGGTAATCCGCCGCATCATCCGGTACGTCATCCAGATTCTCACTGCCGATATCCACCTGGAGAGGCTTTCTCTTGAAGAGGATATCATACATGACAGGGATGATGAACAGTGTCATCAGTGTGGCATAAGCAAGTCCTCCCGCCACTACGATCGCCATGCCTTTGGACATCTGGCTGGAGAGGTCATCTCCGAACAGGAGGCTTGCCATTGCCAGGATCGTGGTCAGCGCCGTCATCAGGATCGGGCGCATTCGGGTCTTACCGGTAGCGATCAGTGCCTCTCTGCGTTCCAGTCCTCCCACACGGAGCTGGTTCGCATAATCCACGAACACAATACCGTTGTTGACAACCGTACCCAGCAGCACCACGAAGCCCATCATACCCATAACAGACAGCGGCTCGTTCATAAGCAGTAATCCTATCAGGCCACCCGTGAACGCAAGAGGTACCGTGAACAATACAATAAACGGACTGAGCAGGCTCTGGAACTGTGCCACCATGACCAGGTAGATCAGAGCAAGACCCAGGAGCAATACCTTACTCATCTGGATCACCATCTGATTGACCATATCGGATTCTCCGGCAGTGTCAATAGTATAACCGTCCGGCAATTCATACGCATCGATCAATGGCTGCAATTCTCTAGACAGAAGGGTGGCATTGCTTCCCTCTGCCACAGTGGCTGTCACCGTCATGTAGCGGCTCTGGTTCTCACGGTTGATGCTCTGCACACCCTCCTCCAGCTTTAGTGTGGCGAACTCAGACAGCGGATGATCCTCTGTGACAGTGTTGCCATTATCATCCGTAGTCTGGATCTCAAAATTATAGTCCAGGAGATTCTCACGGGTCAGCGGTTTTCTTCCATCCTTTACGACGATCTTCATATCCTCACCGTCTATGGTCACAGTGGCGGCATCGGTACTCTCCGTCAGCTTCCCGTTCAGCTCTGAAAAAATCTGGGCAACCGTCAGACCTTTGCGCATGGCGGCATCTTTATCCAGCACCAGACGGATGACCTGATCCGGCTCTTCCTGCCCGTTGGAAATATTTTCATAGCCCGGGATCGTAGCAGCCAGATCACAGATGTCCTGCGTGATCTTCGTCAGGGTATCCAGATCATCGCCATATACCTTAACAGATAATCCTGAGCCCATCATCGTGCTCATCTCCGACATTCCCGTTGATATCGTCAGTTCACAGTCAATATCCGCTGTGCGTTCTTCAATCTCCCTGCAGATTCTGTTTACTTCTTCTTTTCCGGCATTTTCATTCTCTGTCAGCACCAAAAAGGTAAACTGATCGTAGGTGCTGTCTGACATACCGGAAGAAGAAGCCACCAGTGTGGTATCTCCACCTGCCATGGCACCTACATCTCCGATGCCATCTATGGTCGTCATGGCATCCAGCACCTGGTCAGCCCTCTTGTAGCATTCTTCCTTATCCGTATCCTCCGGCATCTGCACAGATATCTCAATCTGGTTGGATGTCATATCCGGGATCATGACGATACCCATCCGCATGACCGCCCAGATACTGTATACCAGCAGACCGATGGCAATGGCAAGGGGCACGACCTTCACTTTCAGACAGAAGGCCAGCATTTTCCCATAGATATCCTGCACCTTGTCAAAGAACGGATGCTTCTTCTCTTTGGAATTACGAAGCAGGGTCGAACCTGCTGCCGGCACTACGGTCATAGCGATCAGCAGCGATGCCGCCAGGGTAAATATGATCGTCAGGCTGATGGGCATCATCAGTTCACGGACAGTTCCTGCGGTAAATACCATCGGCAGGAATACGCAGACTGTTGTCAGGGTGGAAGCAATAATCGCACCTGCCACCTGTTTTGTACCCTGTACCGCTGCTCTCGCCGCACCGACTCCCTTAGACCGCAGACGATAGATATTCTCGATCACGACGATGGAGTTATCCACCAGCATGCCGATTCCGAGTGCCAGACCCGACAACGACATCATGTTCAGTGAAATACCTGTAAAATACATTAATATCAATGCCGTCAGAACAGACAGGGGAATGCTGACAGCTACAACGATGGTGGGTTTTACATCCTTTAAGAACAGTGCCAGGATCAGGATCGCCAGTGCCGCACCTACGATCATGCTCTGCAATACGCCATTAATGATCATAGTTATGTAATCGCCCTGATCCATCAGTGTCAATACCGACAGTCCGGGATACTGCTCTTCCAGCTCTGAAATTGCAGCAGCGATATTTTTACTCACCTCATTCGTTCCCGCTGTGGAACTCTTGAACACAGACAGTACCACCGCACTCTGACCATTCAGTCTGGCATAGCTGTCATCGGCGTTATCGATCACCGTGATGTCAGCCACATCGCACAGCCGTACATCCCCGATATCTTCAATATTGGTAAGTACGATATTGGACAGTTCGTCCACACTTTCATAATTGCTTCCGACCTTAAGCAGCCAGGAATTGTCCTCCGCATCATCCAGATATCCTGCCGGCATGGCAAAATTCTGTGCATAGATGAGCTGTGACAGAGTCTGCATATTCACCAGCTGGTCTGCATTGGCATTACGAAGTGCCTCCGCCTTCTGTACCTCAAAATTCTCCAGAGAGGTATTATACTGATCCCAGCCGTCTGCCAGCTGCTTTTTCGCATCCGCAATGGAATCCCAGCCCTCTGTGATCTGGTCCTGGGCAGAATCCAGGCTCTCCTTGTTGCTGTCGATGGTTGTCTGGGCGGAATTCAGCGCACTCTGTCCGGAAGAGATCTGTGCAGAAGCCGCACCAAAGCCTGCTGCCGCCTCGATTTTCGCCTTTTCAATATCCGTATAGGAAACACCACTCTTCTTCAGCTCCGCTTCTGCTGCGGATACCGCTGCCTGCACGCCGGCTTTCTCGACCTGAAGGCTGTTCAGGGAAGATACGTAGTCGTCATACCCGGATAACAGCTCCTTCTGGGTCTGATATCCGGCTGCTGTTTTCTGCAAAAGTTCTTTTCGTCCTTCGGGCGTCAGGGCATCCCATGTTGTTTTATCTATCCCAAGACTCTGAAGACTCATACCGGAACCGGATGCAGCAAGCGCTGAATTTACGTCTGTACTATCCAGTACTGTCATGTTTTCCATCTGAGAAGAAGTCAGAAATGTGCTCATCTTCTCCAATCCGTCTACCACATTCGGAATATCATTTGTGGTCTTGCCCTGTTCTTTCAGGGATTTTTCTATCTGTGTGATCGTTGCCTTCAGCGATGCCTCCTGCGCTTGTAACGTCAGCAGGTCTGTCTGCAATGCATTCAACTGATCCAGTGCCTGGCTGGCGGTCGCCAGCTTATTCTCGGTATCCTTCTTCTGATCCTCCAGGGAATCCTTGGCATCTTCCAGCTTTTCCTTCTGCTCGTCCAGTTCCTTCTGTGCATCGTCTAACTTCGTCCTGCCGTCGTCGATATCCTTCTGTCCGTCGACCAGCTCCTGCGTGCTGTCTGCCAGCTTCTGCTCCGATTCCAGCAGCTGCTTCTTCGCATCATTCAGCTGATCCACAGCATCCGCAAAAGCATCATTGGTCTTTGCCAGGATCTTCTCGTTCAACACATCGATCTTATCCTGATTCAGATCCACAGAGATGGAATTCTCCACAATTCCAATGTCAGAGATACTGGTCACACCCTCTTGCCGTTCCAGATAGGGGATCAGCGTGTCCTCGACAAACCGCGAAGTCTCCTGAATATCCTTACCCTCATAGGATGCCGCCAGATATACGGAAGCCATCATATCCATGCTGATCTCCATGATATTCGGAGAACCGCATTCCTCCGGCAATGCTGATTTCACACTGTCCAGAGCGCTCGATACCTTTACCATGGCGGAATCCATATCCGTTCCGTCTGCGAATTCCAGTTCTACGATCCCGTAGTTTTCATAGGACATACTGTATACATTCTTTACACCGGAAATGGAGCCCAATGCGCTTTCCACAGGTTCGCTCACACTGGACTCCACTTTCTCCGGACTCGCTCCCGGATAAGTCGTGATCACCAGTAAATACGGCAGACTCATCTTAGGCAGAAGATCCGTTGTCATTCCCGATAAACTTACAAATCCCAGAATAATGATGGCAACTACCATCACCAGAATTGTAAACGGTTTTTTTACACTAAATTTTTCCATATATTTCCGCGCCTTTCCCACGTAAGCATCTGTATAGTAGTATGTTACCACTAACGGATTGCGAAAATCCATTAAATAAATCTAAAATTTCGATTCTTTGCTTAAAAAGCTGCGGATTTTCTGCTTTGCACGGGTCAACGCATTTTCTGTTGCTTTTTCACTCCTCCTGAGCACCTTCGCAATCTGTGTGTAGCTCATTCCCGTAATATAGAGATCCAGCACCTGACGCTCCAGCTCACTCAGCTCCGTAGCGATCCTTTTCTCCAGATAGGCCACTCTTTCCTTATCCAGAAAAAGTTCCTCGGGATTCCTGCCGGTCTTATCCGCCAGAAGCTCCACCAGTGTCTGTGTCTCCGGATCTCTGTCCTCTTCCATTCTTCCATGGCTGTCCAGGGAGACATAGGTATTCAACGGTGTGTGCTTCAGCCGCTGCGATGCCTGCACCGCCGTATACATCTGTCTGCTGATACACAGATCCGCAAACGTGTAAAAGCTGGCGTCTCTGCCACAGTCGTAATCCCGCACTGCCTTGAACAGCCCGATCATCCCCTCCTGGATCAGATCCTCGCTGTCTCCGCCCAGGATATACATGGATTTTGCCTTGCTGCGCACCAGATTTTTATACTTATCACAGATGTAGTCCATCACCTGCCTGTCGCCTTCCCGCAGCTGGTCGATGAGTTCTTCATCTGTCATATCTTCATACTTGAAATGCTCTGTCATTCTTTCCCCTTTGCCATCCTGTTCCCGGATGCAGCGTCCTGTTATGCCTGCAGTCTCTGACGTACGATCTCGTAAGCCAGTACGCCTGCTGCTACGGAAGCATTGAGGGAATCGATATCCCCCTTCATGGGAATCGACGCCACCATGTCGCATTTTTCCTTCACCAGACGGCCTACGCCCTCGCCCTCGTTGCCGATGACCAGACCGATGGGGCCCTTCAGATCCAGATCGTACATGGTAGTACCGCCCATATCCGCACACACGAACCACAGACCTTCCTTTTTCAGGTCTTCGATGGTCTTCGCCAGATTCGTCACCTTTGCCACTGGCGTATAGTTCAGTGCTCCGGCGGAGGTTCTCGCTACCGTAGCGGTCAGTCCCGCTGCACGGTTCTTCGGAATGATGACGCCATGAGCGCCTGCCAGATTGGCAGTACGGATGATAGCTCCCAGATTATGAGGATCTTCAATATTGTCCAGCAGGAAAATAAAGGGCGGTTCACCCTTTTTCTTCGCTGCTTCCAGAATGTCATCCACCTCCGCGTACTCATAAGCCGCCGCATAAGCGATGACGCCCTGATGTTTTCCGGTCTCGGATAACTGATCCAGACGCTCCTTGGTCACATACTTTACTAACGTGTCATGTTTTTTTGCTTCTCTTTTAATGGTCATCATCGGACCGTCCTGACAGCCATCCAAAATGAACAGCTTGTCAATGGGTTTGCCCGAACGATACGCCTCGATCACGGCATTTCTGCCCTCTATGGTAAATTCCTGATATCCCATGCTTGTCCTTTCTTATTACGTATTACTTTCTCATTATGCATTACTTTTCTGTCACATGCGTTACATTACACTCAGATCTCCAGACCTGCCAGGCGGATACCGTCCTTGATCAGCTCAAGCATCCGGTCTGTCTGTCCCGTCAGGTACAGATACCCCATCAGTGCTTCAAATCCGGTAGCTCTGCGATAGTCTGCCACAGAAGCGTTTTTCGCGGTGGTGTAGGATTTGGCATTGCGTCCTCTGCGGTACACCGCTTCCTCGTCCTCTGTCAGCTCCGGAAGCAGTGCCTCGATCATGGCAGACTGCGCCGGTGCTTTTACATAGCGTGTTGTCTTTTTATGCAGGTCATTGGCGGAGCGGTTGGCACGTTCCACCACAATACTTCGGATCACCAGTTCATAGATCCCGTCTCCGATGTAGGCTAATGTCAGCGGAGAATATGCCCGGACATCCTGCCCTTCACAGTCGAAGGTCTGCTTGATCTTAGTAAGAAGGGTTATGCTCTCTTCCATTTTACACCCTCTCTGGTATCTTCCAGTACAATGCCCTTAGCTAACAGTTCATCTCGGATCTCGTCGGCTCTTGCGAAGTTCTTCGCCTTTCTGGCTGCCTGACGCTCCTCGATCAGTGCCTCTATGTCGCTGTCTAACATCTCTGCTTTTTTGTCCACGATCAGTCCGCAGATATCGGACAGGGTCACAATCTCCTGCTTTAATGCTTCCAGGAATGCCTTGCTGCTCTCAGCCTTGGCATTGGAATTCACGAATTTTACCAGTTCAAAAATAGCTGCCAGTGCATCTGCGGTGTTGAAATCATCATCCATAGCTTCGTCGAACTTGGTCTCAAAGCCCTGTGCCTCGGTGAGTAAGTTCTTCTCTTCCCCGGTCATTTCGGTATCTGCTGCCTTGTCCAGTAAGAACTTCAGATTGTCCACGCTGGTGACGATTCTCTCATAGCCGTTCTTCGCAGCTTCCATCAGATCGGCACTGAAATTCAGCGGGCTTCTGTAATGAGCGGACAGCATGAAGAAACGAAGTACCTGCAGATCATATTTTTCGGAAATCTCACGAACAGTAAAGAAGTTGCCCAGAGACTTGGACATCTTGCGGTTGTCAATGTTCAGGAAGGCATTGTGCATCCAGTATCTTGCAAAAGGCTTGTCATTGGCTGCCTCGGACTGTGCGATCTCATTTTCATGATGAGGGAAGATCAGATCCTCTCCGCCGGCATGAATATCGATCTCTTCGCCGAGATAACGCTTACTCATGACGGAGCACTCGATATGCCAGCCGGGACGTCCCTGGCACCAGCAGGAATCCCAGTAAGGCTCGCCTTCTTTTTTCGGCTTCCACAGTACGAAATCTAAGGGATCTTCCTTCTGGTCCTCACCGGAGACTAACAGAGAACGGTTACCGCCCTGTAAGTCGTCCAGATTCTTATGAGACAGCTTGCCGTAGTCCTTGAAGCTTCTGGTACGGAAATATACAGTGCCATCTGCCGCCGGATACGCATGTCCCTTATCGATCAGCGTCTGGATCATGTCTAACATGCCTCCGATCTCCTCGGTAGCCTTAGGGTTCTTGGTAGCGGGCTTGATATTCATGCCCTCCATGTCCTTTTTGCACTCTGCAATGTAACGCTCAGAGATCACGCTGGGCTCGACGCCCTCTTCGTTGGCTTTTTTGATGATCTTATCGTCCACATCCGTGAAGTTGGATACATAGTTCACTTCATATCCCTTGTATTCCATGTAACGGCGCACGGTATCGAATACGATCATAGGGCGGGCATTTCCGATATGGATCAGGTTGTATACGGTAGGTCCGCAGACATACATTTTTACCTTGCCGGGCTCTAAGGGCTTGAATTCTTCTTTTCTCTTGCTTAAGGTGTTGTAGATTTGAATGCTCATTGTTTATCCTTTCCTAATTGCGATTTTTGCAATGATATATCTTGATTTTATCACACTGTCTTGTCATTTTCTGCAGATTGGGGCTGTTCCCCGGTCTCCGCACTCATTACCACCAGCCTGCGCAGCTGCTTTAATTCATCTTCCATTTCCAGTACCCGGTTGGTCAGTTCGGAATTCTCACGCTGCAATACCGTGATATCCTCCCGCACCGGATCAGGGAGGTCTGTCTGGTTCATGGTCTCCTGGGGGAGACTTGCGTTGTTGCGCTTCACCACGCGTCCCGGCACACCTACCACCGTAGATCCGGGCGGCACTTCGCTTAAGACCACGCTTCCGGCACCGATCTTCGAATTATCTCCGATGGTGAAGGACCCCAGGACTTTCGCTCCCGCACTGATCATGACGTTGTTGCCAATGGTGGGGTGACGCTTACCGTGCTCCTTGCCGGTACCGCCCAGGGTCACGCCCTGATACATTGTCACATTGTCGCCGATAATGGTGGTCTCACCGATGATGACACCGTTACCGTGATCGATGAAAAATCCTTTGCCGATCTGTGCACCGGGATGGATCTCGATGCCGGTCTTGCGCACGCCCCGCTGGGAGATATACCGCGCCCAGAAATAATGTCCGCTCAGATACAGCTTATGCGCCAGTCTGTAATGGAGCATGACCTTGAAACTGGGATACAAAAGAACCTCCATGGAGGAATGGATCGCCGGATCGCGTTCCTTGATAATACGGACTTCTTCTTTTAAATTTTTGATGATGCCCATGTTCTCACCTCGAAAAAAATACCGCGAACAAACTCTTCTCTTAGAGACGAATTTATCCGCGGTTCCACTCTACTTAAGGGACAATGCCCTTCACTCTGGCGTAAAACGCCGTGCACATAACGGGTGCTTACCGGATCCGGATACTTATATCTGTTCCCCGGATCAGCTCACAGGCGCACTTCCTTTTCCTCAGACGAAAGCCGCTCCCAGCTTCTAACAGCTTCTCTCTGGCGTCCCACCGAAAAGTACTTTTCCTGCTCCATGCCTTTACTACATATATGATCATTCCTACTAAATAAGATATGCAAAAATACGGGTTTTGTCAACCCCGGAGTTTTCTACATTACAGCTTTTACCCACTTTCCCTCCGGTGCCGCATCCAGGATCCAGTACTGGCACCGTCGGATGTCCGCCTGCAGACTTCCGGTCTCCTGTAATTTTTCCCCATCGTAGGTGAAGAATACGGTTCTCGCTTTTGCATCATCTCCGGTCTCATACAGTGCGATCACGATCTGCTCCCCATCCGGACTGTAAGCGAGAATGCTGTTATCCAACAGTCTTGCATGACGGTTTACATTGTTGCCTTCCACTCCGAAGGTGTAATTCACCGGACTGTTTCCTTCCACGTTCTTCCAGGCGTCTGTCTGTAGTGTGATCCGCTCCGCTGTCGCATCTCCATCCAGATCAATCAGTGCATAGGTCTCAGAAAAAGTTCTCTGGGATACATCGCATACCATACCGGGATGAGATAAAATATCCTCCCGCCATTCCACGGCATACCGGTCCCTTGACACCTGATCCAGTCTGTCGGCTCCGGCGTCCAGACCACTGATGGAATACTGCTGATAGAGTTCTCCGTTGCCGTTATAGACCGTCACGAAACCATTCTGTACTTTCATGGAAAACGGAAGCACAGGTTCTGCAGTTTCTTCCCCGGTCAATTCCCATCCGGTATCACCTGCCAGGCTGCAGTTCTTCACCGTATACAGCGTAGGTTTCCCATCCTCCTGTAAATACTCCGCCGCTTCTGTCATATAGAATACCCTGCTGCCCATCCAGCCGATATTGCTGTCCTCCTGCACCTTTTCATTATAGGCGTTGGAAGTATTGTAGTAGGTCCGGTCACAGATCGCAGCCGATGCCATATTTTCCGGGATGCCATCCGCAGACACACACTGGAAGGTATGATTATACATCACGTAGATTCCACAGCTGGATATCTGAATATGAATACCGGAACCGGAATAGCTTCCGATCTTCGTCTCCAGATACTCTGTATACTGGCCCGCCGGCATATTTTCCGGAGAATACGCTTCGTATTCCACATAGACTCTCCGGGCGGACTGCTCTCCCGGGAGCGGTCCAATCTTCTGCTTTGCTGCCGCACTCACATCTCCGGTAGACAACAGCCAGATTTTCTGTTCCTCCTCCGCCAGCACCATGGGAATCTCGATCACAGAACCATCCTTCTCAAAAGTATACTCCACATTGACCACGGAACCTTCGCCCAACCGGTCATCACTATAGAGCGGGTACTGTCTTGCCGCCTCGTAGAGGACTTCCGTCACCTCACCGGTACCTTTTCCCAGCGAAAGGAGCTGCTTTGCTACCGTCACAGGGTCCTTATAATCCTCGTAGAATCTGTGATCCTCCGACCCGAGTCGCTCCTCCAGACGGCTGAGTTGAAACATTTCCCAGCTTGCAGGACTTCCGGCATACCTTCTGTGATTCACATACCATCCCTTCTCCTGTGCAAAGGAATGGGTACTCTCGATCCTCTCGGGGGAATAAAATTCTGAGAAATCGGAGCGTGTCTCAAACGTTACATACGACAGCTTTTCCGCATAAATATCCCATTCTTCCTGTGTCCAGGCAGCCTCATCGGAATACTCCGTATCACTGATATCCACCGGCTCATTCTGGGCAGACGGCGCAGTTTCCGTAGGCAGTTTTTCCTCACTGCGGTTTCCTCCCGGATTACTGCACAGGCAGATGATGAGTGCTGCGATCACCGCCACCGCACCGATGAGGATCCAGAACGGAGGCTTGCGATAATCCAACACATGACGGATCCTGTTCTTCACATGATCCTCTCCGAAGGATAACAGCGCGCAGATCGTACCACCACGGTATTTTCTCCACCTACCGTCGCTGGCTTCCTCCAGCAGTGTATAAGAATAGACCTTCTTGCTTTCCTCTCCCAAAAGCTTTACCACTTTTTCGTCGCAGGACATCTCACAGTCCATATTCATCAAGTAAAAGGCCAGCCACACCAACGGGTTGAACCAATGCACACAGCAGATAAAAAGTGCCGCCGGTTTGATCAGGTAGTCTCTCCTCTGCAAATGTACCCTCTCATGGCACAACACTACCTCTCTGCTCTCCCCGGCAAGCTCCGACGACAGATAAATGGTCGGATGCAGGATCCCCATGACAAAAGAAAGGTGTCCACTCTTAATCTCACAAATTCCTTCTTCTACTTTATGAACGCCATTTTCCGGCTGACGCAGACGGTAATACATCCGCAGATAGGAAAACAAATGATAACCGGCAAACCCAACAAACCCGATCAGCCACAAGTACGGTAACACGATTCCCGCCAGTGTTTTCAGCATCTGTGTGCTGTGTGTTGCAAACATTTCCTTGGTTGGACCGCTCGTTGCAGACATTCCTGTCTGTCCGGTTACCATAGAGGACTCCTGCGAAAGTGCCTCCGGCTGACTGCCATCGCCACTATCGATCTGCTCCGTCATGCCTGAAATCTGTATTGCTTCCGCGGTCGGATTTTCCAAGGCTGCTTTTTCTCCGGATGCTGTCAGTGCGGTGCTCACCGTCTGTTCCGTTACCAGCCGCTGTGGGATCAGGCTGATCTGTGTCTGCGGAAATGCCGGGCAGCACAGGCGCAGAAACACGATCCCCCACAACAGATAAGAACACCATCTGGGAGCCCTGCGAAGCACCAGTCTCGCCACCAGCACCAGCAAAATGCAATAGCTTCCCACCAGGCTCAAGTTACAAACGATCCCAAATACCTTCTCTAAAATCTCCCTCATCCAATCTCCTCCGTCACCTCTTATAATCCTCGATCATAGCTTCGATCTCAGCGATCTGCGCTGCGCTGAGCTTCTTGCTCTGGATAAATGCTGCGATCATCTTCGGCAGCGAACCGCCGTAGGCCTTCTCCACGAAAGCCTCCCCCTGGGCTCTGTGGTATTCCTCCTTATTCAATACGGAAGATACGATGGCATTCTCATTTTTGAAAATACCGTTCTCACAAAGCTTTTTAATAAACGTATAGGTAGTGGATTTCTTCCAGCCGAACTTCTCCGCGCACTGTTTTACCAGTTCTCCGGAACCGATGGGTTCCTCCTCCCAGATCAGCTCAGCAAATTTGTATTCTGTCTCCGTCATCTGATACATTCCCATTCCTCCTTGTATCCTTCTTAATCCAGCACTTGCCAATTATGCAATCCTATTGGCTTTTTTGCACTCATCACATCATAAAAGGTCGATAGTATACAGACCTTTTTCCTAATTAAAGTCTATATCCTATCGACCCTTTTGTCAAGTTCTTATTTCCGGAAATTATCAGTTCTTCGGGCATCCACCGCAGCTTCCACATCCCCCTTGCATCGCCTGTGCCGTAAGATCAAACGGCGTAGTCACCAGACAGATTGCCTGAGAGGAGATTCCCTCTCCGCTGCCGGTGAATCCCAGTCCTTCCTCCGTGGTAGCCTTCACATTGACCTGTCCCACATCGATCAGCAGGGCTTTCGCGATATTTTCCCGCATGGTATCGATATGCGGGCGCATCTTCGGTGCCTGTGCAATGATCGTCGCATCGATATTTTCGATAAACACATGATTTTCTTCCAGCAGCTCGCCCACTTTTTCCAGCAATTTTATGGAAGAAATACCCTTGTATGCCGGATCTGTATCCGGGAAATGTTTCCCTATGTCCCCCAGCGCCGCTGCTCCCAACAACGCATCCATGATCGCATGGAGCAGGACATCCGCATCCGAATGTCCCAAAAGTCCCTTTTCATAAGGTATTTTCACGCCGCCGATGATGAGGTCTCTTCCCTCCACCAGACGGTGTACGTCATATCCCATTCCGATTCTCATACTTACAACCTTTCCGCAGACGTTATCCTTTTTCAAAAAGTACCGACATCCCTGTGTCTCACCAGATTCTCCAACCAGCCAGTCCCCAAACCGTTCTGTCCCGTTGCGGCCAGTGCCGGATGCCAATATCGTCCGCAATATACGAAATCTCTGTCATTATTATCTCGCCACAGCACAGTTCATCAGCTCCTCCGTGCTGTCGAATGCATAGACGGTATAACTGCCGTCCTCATATACCTTTTCGCCCTGCTTTAATGCCGGAGCCTCTGCATATTCCGCACACTCCTCCGCCGTCAGGAGCAGGAATGTCTCCCCGGCATGATACCCTTCCTCATAATATTTCATAGGCGAAGACCACTTGAAATACTCCAGGTGCTCGGGATCTCCGATGTTGCCGATCTCCACTTCACCATTCGTAAGCTCCGTGATGATATTGGCATTATTATAAGTAGCGAAGCCGAAATCATATCCGTTCCCCGCAAGGAATTCCGCCACGGGACGCTTTGTCTCGTTCTTGTCCACCGTCAGGAAAGACATCACCGTTTTCCCCGTTCCGAGGATCAGACAGATAGTAAGCAGTGCCGTCACCGCAAATCTGTCAAAGGGCATTTTTTCCTCTTCCAGATAAAAGCACAATACCGGCAGGGCGAAAATGAAGATCGTGATATAATACCGCGGCACCATGGTACTGGTGGTGAAAATAAACACAAAGAGATTCAGTACGAAACTGACCTTCAAAAACAGTGTGATCAGACTGCGAAACCCCGTAATGCGCTGCATTTTCCCGCTTTTAACAGTAACGAATCCGTAGATGCCAAACATCACAAAGGCTGCCATCGTTACAACGCCCCGCAGGGATAAAAATCCCTTATCCGGAATATAGCCAAAAAGCATCAGCAGACACCCCACCGCATTCTGGATCCGGTCGAATAACACACCGTGATACAATGCGATGAAATTCGTGGCGCCATAGGTCTGGAATACATATTTATGACTGATGAAGACTACATTGATGCCATAACCCGCTACCGCGAAAAATGCCCCCACCAGACTATATAGAAAATATCGCATCCTGTCCGTAGAAAGTAAAGAGCGGAAATGCTCCTTTGTCATCTCTCCTCGGAAACTCTGAAATTCCTCACCACCCAGCAGATAGAAAAAGGAAGTCAGTACCAGGGGACACTGCAATGCCAGCAGGTAACGCACGCCGGACATTCCACAGATGATAGCAAGCATCACATAGAATATCCACAGGCTGACCTTTCGTTTTGCACGATATTCTCCGCTACACAACCGCAGATACATACCGAAGAACCACAGCACCAGGATCACATGGGACATGTAGGTATTGCCCATCTGCATATGCGTCATCATGGTCTCGGAAAAAGGCAGCAGCAACAGACAGGAGCTTAACACTGTAAGTCCGCGGGATACTTTTAACGGCTTCATAAAATAATAATAGGAAGCCAGCATCAGCCCGTAAAATACCAGGTTCGTGATCGTGCGGATCACATGCCAGTTGCTGCAGATGCGAAACAGCGGTCCCATGAGCAGCTGTGTATACAACACGCGGAATTCCGTGGAATAATACCAGTTTGTCGTGGAAAAAATGTGGTGCTCTTCGGATAGGATCCGGGAAAAGATCATCTCCGCCGCCATATCGGAATCCAGCCAGTGATCCTGGCTGATGATATTTAGACCAAGCAGGAGCAAAAGCGTCGCTCCCAGCAAAATATATGGTATCTGTTTTTTCAGTGTTTTCATACCGCAGACCTTTCTGTTAGTGCCTATGCATTCTTCCCTAACTATACACGATTTGCCACAAAAGCACAACTGCGGCTTTTGCGGCAAATCTACAAGTTTTATCATTAAATTAAGATCGTTTTCTCTTGGGGAAGCTGTTGCCGATGCCCGGCTCTTCCCGCTTCTTTCGCTTTTTTGCTTCTCTCTCTGCTCTCTCTGCAGAGGGCTTACGGTCTGCGTTTTTCCTGTCGCGGTCGTTCCATTTTCTTCCGTCTTCGCGGCTGTCGCTTCTGCGGCGTCTTCTGCCCTCACCGGAACCGGTGCTGCCATCCTCTCTACGGTCTCTGTCACCGCGGCCGAATCTCCGTCTTCCGTCTCCTCTGCCGAAGCTGCGACCTTCACCATCGCCTCTGCCGGACCGGCCTCTGTCCCCGAAGCGATTGCCACGCTTTGTATATTCATCTGCGGCGATCTCCTCGCCCTTGTCACCGACCTGTAATTTCAGCATGGCTGCTGCCAGCTCCAGTGCATCGCAGCCTTCCTCTTCCAGCTTCCGCTGTAAAAAGCTCTTCATCAGCTCGATGTCTTCATGCTCATGCAATTCCCATGCCTTGTTCAGATATTTGTCTGCTTTCGCTTTCAGCACCTTCGCAGCACCGGGAAGCTTTTTCTCCGTGATGGTGGTGTGGCAGACTCTCTCGATCTCACGGATCTTGTAGATCTCCCTACTGTTGGCAAAAGTGAAGGATCTGCCCTTTCTGCCGGCACGACCGGTTCTGCCGATACGGTGCACATAGTACTCGATATCCTGCGGAATATCGTAATTGATGACAGCTTCCACATCATCCACATCAATACCTCTGGCTGCCACATCCGTAGCAATCAGAATACTGGTTCCACCGTTACGGAAACGCTTCATGACCGCATCACGCTGCGCCTGGGACAGGTCTCCATGCAGTCCTTCCGCCTGGAAGCCCTGCTCCTTTAATAAATCCGACAGTTCGTCCACCTTTTTCTTCGTATTACAAAAGATCAGGGTCAGCTTCGGCTGATAATACTCTAACAGTCTTACGCAGGCAGCATCCTTATCCTGATTTTTCACGCGGTAGAACTTCTGGGATACCAGAGGAATGGTCAGCTCCTGCGCTGCCACCTTTACTAATTTCGCATCGTTCTGGAAACGGTCTGTGATCTCCAGGATCGGCTTCGGCATGGTTGCGGAGAACAGCGCGGTCTGGTGCTCGCCGGGGATCTGACCAAGGATCAGCTCCATATCCTCGCGGAAGCCCATGTTGAGCATCTCATCCGCCTCATCCAGTACCACCATGTTCACCAGATCCAGCTTAATGGTGCGTCTGCGCATATGGTCCATGACACGTCCCGGGGTTCCCACGATGATCTGCACGCCCCGCAGTCCCGCAATCTGACGGCTGATATCCTGTCCGCCGTAGACCGGCAGCACCTTGATGCCGTGCATGTATTTTGCGATCTTCCGCAGTTCTTCCGCCGCCTGGATCGCCAGTTCTCTGGTGGGACATAAGATAATGGTCTGTAACTTTTTCACATCCGGATTGATGTGCTGGATCGCCGGAATGCCGAATGCAGCAGTCTTGCCGGTACCTGTCTGAGCCTGCCCGATGATGTCCTCCCCCTGTAATAAATAGGGAATTGCCTGCTCCTGGATCGGAGACAGTTTCTCGAACCCCATCTCCCGGATCGCGCGGACAATACGGTTATCCAGCAACGGCTCGATCGATGCGATACCGTCCTGCGCCTTTACCTCTTCTACTTTTTCCACTTCTTCATTTTCCAAAAAATAACTCACAAAATACTCCTTTTTAGCACAAAAAAAGAAATCATTGCGATGCGCTTCTGATTTCTTCCATCAAATCTCAACAACATTTCGTAGTATAGCACGGAAGCATTGAAAAAACAAGTAAATTCATGTACTATATAGAAAATAAACCACTTTAGAGGTCATTATGATACAGACATTACACATCGTACCGGAATATAACGAAGAACTGATCTATCCCGCCATCTGCAAAAGTATGGAGGCTTTGAACATCGCCGCAGACTTGCGCCCGGAGATGAAGATCGTCATCAAGCCGAATCTCGTCATGGCGAAATCCCCGGATTTTCCCGCCACGACCCACCCTCTGGTCATAAAAGCTGTGATCAGGTGGCTGCGAGAGCAGGGCATGCAGCACATCACCATTGCGGAAAGTTCCGGCGGTCTCTACAATGCCGAAGCCATGAAACACGTATATCACGTATGCGGCATGGATACTCTGGGCGAAGGTGCTGAACTCAACATGGACTTTTCCGCACAGACCGTAAATTGTCCGGCAGGATTTAAAAATCACAGTTTCCACCTGATCACTCCTATCGTGGAAGCCGATTATATCATTAATATCTGTAAACTGAAGACCCATGCCATGACCGGCTATTCCGGCGGCATCAAGAATCTCTTCGGCACCATCCCCGGTCTGGAAAAGCCCCAGATGCACTACCGCTGGCCGGAGATCGAAGATTTCTCCAACATGCTCTTAGAACTGGCTCAGACCGTAGCTCCCAATCTCACCGTCATTGACGCCATTGATGCCATGGAGGGTAACGGTCCCACCGGCGGCACTTCGCATCCTTTGCATATGCTGCTGGCGGCAAAAGATTTCTATACCCAGGACTGCTTCGCCGCAAAACTTATGGGATTAGAACCTACAGAGATCGTCATGCTGCGTCAGGCACTGGAAAAAGGTCTGGCTCGCCCTAAGGAGTTGGCGCTTGTGGGAGATCCGGTTCCGGAAGGCTTATCTCCTTTTCAGAAGCCGGATACCATAAAATTAGATTTTACCAACGGTGTGCCGAAATTTTTACGCAAGCCTTTCATGTTCGTGGCTTCCCGACTGTTGAAATCCTATCCGCAGCTGACCCCGGAGAAATGCGTGGGATGCGGAAAATGTGCGGAAAGCTGTCCGGCACATGTCATCAGAATCGAAAATCGCAAGGCGAAATTCAAGAGAAAAGGCTGCATCTCCTGCTTCTGTTGTCAGGAAATGTGCCCCATGAAGGCTATCAGTGTAAAGAAAGCCCTGTAATTTCCTGCTTTTTGCTATTATTGTTCTAATTGCATACAAAATTTTTACAAAAATATCAAAAAACGTGTTGACAAAGTGGGACACGCATTGTATACTGAACAGGTCGGTTGCGAGAGCAACGAAATGGAATCTTAGCTCAGCTGGGAGAGCATCTGCCTTACAAGCAGAGGGTCATAGGTTCGAGCCCTATAGGTTCCATTCCAACTTCGGTTGGTCATATGGCGAGATAGCTCAGTTGGCTAGAGCATGCGGTTCATACCCGCAGTGTCGAGGGTTCGAATCCCCCTCTCGCTATTAGGTTAAAAGGGTCGGAAATGCTGATAAATACAGCGTTTCCGATTTTTTTGATTTCTCAAAGTATCAAATAATATGTTTACTTTTGTTTACTTCTGGATTTCTGACGGTGATAATGGTTAAACCAGAGTTTAAAATGCGCCGGTTTTCTCCTCTTAAAACCAGGGTTAAGAAGCCTAAAACAAAAGGTACGAAAGCTGACTCCGTGGAAAAAGTTACGGTTGCCGAACTTCTTCCCTCTTTGGAAAATACGGTTTTAAATAAAAATTAAACTTTAGCATCACCGCTTTCAGCATTCTGATAGACAAAGGAATTAGTGGTCATGGTGATTTCATCTAATATAGCCAGATTTCCGCTTTTCTTTATGCACATTGTTATTTAATAATTTGGACTTGCACACCGCCAAACCCGTTACTGTTCCAAAACAAACTGCTCTGTCTCAGGGTTCCACTTTAATACTGCTACGATTTCTTCAGAACTTATCAATTTATCCTCAGATGCCACAATAATCAAATCATCTACTATATCCATATAATAAAAAGATTCATCTCCAATGATCTTTAGCGCATCTATCGGAATTTCTACCCATTGACTGCCTTCGACAGCTAAAAGCTGAATTTCCTGTGTTGATATTCCTTGATATGTTGTGGTTTTTGATACCAATATTCTGCTTTGTCCGTCACTCGCTTGAATACAGTTTATAACTACTTTATCAGCCGCAAACTCCTTATATGCTACCATTTCTAATGAATCAGCATCTAAAAGGATACCCACCGTTTTATCCAATCCTGCAACATGAGGGGTATTCAAAATCTTGCATAACACGAATATTTCACTGGCATTATCTTGCGAGAAAGAACCAAAATCAATCCGAACTATAACAATATCTAATGCACTGATGTTACCTTCTTCGTAATTCTCTGCTACCTTTTCTATAATCCTGTTATTAAGCTCTGAGACCATATCAGCACTATCCCTGGATTTCGATATTCCACACGCATTGATGCACATCAGCATAAACAACACAAGAACAGAGACCGGCAAAACCTTATTTTTCATCTTACCCATACTCGTCTTAATCTCTTTCTGGCACATTTTCTATTTTAATGTGCAGGATATGATCCTGCAATCAGTGTAATAATACAACAAAATATTCGATGCGGAATCACCATTTTTTGCACGCAATGCGGCACCCATTTGACATAGCCCGTAACGATGTCCTCCCGCACCAGTTGCAATATCTGTGCAACTTACAGCTTTCAAAGCAGGCTGCGTAGAATGATCTTTTGTTCCATTACCACTACAGCTTGAGAAAAAGGCACCCCAAATATAATCATAAGTTGTAGATGATGGTTTATACATTATATACTTTTTCATTGCTTCCTCTTTTCTCTTCATAAAATACCTCTCTTTCTCGTCTGAACTTGTTTAATCTGCCTTCTGGTTAGAAATAAACAAATAACCATCATCCGTCTTTTGTAAAATGACCACCCATTGCCCCCCCTCATACTCTTTTTCGTATTTCAGTATGAGTTTGTTATTTGACTCCCAAGTTCCGGAAGTAACCATACACCAATCAAAATTCGAGTCTCCCATAATCAGATAGTAACTGTCATATTGCTCCAAATAATAGAAACTGTCCAAGCCTGTCTTTTTTGTCTCCGCCAGACTTATTCCCATTTTTTCCTGCAAAAAAGCATCCATTTCATTTGCTGTGATTTTTATGATATCCAAATACGGGGCATCACTACATAACTCTGTCAGCATTGACAGTTCATCCTCCGATACTTCGCCAAACGCTCCTCCAACGCCATTATAAAATAACTCAAACAAGTTAATTTCATCTGGTTGACTATACTCGCTGGATAACAGCATATTGTTCATGTTCGTTATGTCACCATTGAAAAATTCTGTGTTAAACACAGTAATTTCCTTTTCGGAAAGAGTACCGGAAGCCATCTGGCATCCTGAAAACATCAAAATCATAAAAGACAAGATAACCGATAATGCAAGTAAATCCATAACTTTTGTCAATATTTTCATTCAAAATCTCCTCCGTTTCACTTCTCAAATTTCTCGCCATTATAGACTCTTCATGGGCACCACTCCCATCCATAGTTGCAAAGCAGATTTCCCCACCTGCAATACACATTACATTTTTCTACAAACTGATAATTCTTTTCTGCCGATGTTGCCGTTTTAATTTCTCCATTAACACTACACGTCATTGTAACTCGATATGTACCTCTGGAAACCAGATATATTTCCAAGCCAGATGCTGTTATGGTATTGCTCGAATCTTCCCATGATTCCACATTGACCCAGCTACCAGAGACCTTTTCCTGGAACATAGCTTTTACATACATTTTTCAAATGATTTCTGCATTTCCCTATCAGCATTGTGATTACAACTATTAAAAATATTATATTTAGCTCCAAGAAGTAGCTATCCTTTTCAAATATAGTGCAAACTATTCCGATAAAAAAATCCAAGCATAAATACTTCATCAGCTTTATTTTAAAACACTCGTTCTCTTCTTCGTTTACCCCCTTAATGAACTATTTTTGTAATCATATCATATTCCCCGCAAGATAATCACTAATATGTCAAAAATACGGCAATAGCTGTCAATTTTCCAGTAGATTCATGACAACGGGGTCATCCGTCTTTAGGATATCTTTAATTTTATCCATGAGTTCCGAGTTGTAAAATATCAGACCGAAAGTATATCAACCTTGCACGGGGTTCTAAATTTATAAAAGAATTTTCAGCACTTATCGGCCTGCCGTTAAGTTCCTACTTTTTAAACGACGGAGACATCAGAAAAAATGCTAAGCCACAGGTTTTAATCCGTGGCTTAGCACCATATTTTAAGATTCAACTCCCAAAGTCAGGTATCATATTCCCCTCAAAATAATCCCTAATATGTCAAAAATACGGCAATAGCTGTCAATTTTCCGGCAAATTCATAACAACGGTCAGGCAAAATACAGAATCCTGTGCTTCCACTAGAATTTCGCCCTGGTACTTTTCTGCAATTCTTGCTATGGAATTTAATCCATATCCATGTCTGCCGCTTTCTGTTTTTGTGGATTGATATTTTCCGCTTCTGTCGTTTTTTAAGACATGCTCATATGGATTCTTTATCAGCATGACCAGCGCCTGCTTTTTCACTCCCATGGATATTTCTATCACCTTTTGGTGCTGCCTGCAGTCCCGGACAGCTTCTATTGCATTATCCAGTGCATTTCCCAGTGCTATGCCAATATCACATGGTTCCATGAAAAGCTCCTCTGGAATAAATATTTTTAACTGAAATGTAATCCCGTATTCCTTAGCAACGGCATATTTGAAATTAATCAGACAATCAATGGTACTGTTGCCGGTATTGGAAATGTTTTCGGAAATATTGCTGTTTTTGATAATCTGATTCAGGTTTCTGATTACAGACTCTTTATCACTGTTTTCAACGCTGTTTTTTAAAACAATAAGTTTATTCAGCAGATTGTGCCTGTCCTCATAAAATTCCTCCAACATCTTTTTTTGCGATACCGTAATTTTTTCGATCATATCAAATTGCTGGGCATAAACTGTATGTTCTTTTTCATAAGCAAAAACTTTATTTATTTTTACATACAATTCAAAAATAATGACATTAAATAAGATAAGAATGCTGATAGTGATAACAGCAAAAAAGGACTTTCCTTCTGAGCAAAATTCATTGATTGCAATGACTATGCTTCCCACTGGCACCAACAGGAGAAAAAAATAATATTTTCCCGGTACCGGACTCTCCTTTCTTTTTTCTGCCACCATCGACAGTGCATATACAGAAAGGATCATCAGGATGTTCGATAATACCAACCCAATAATATCCCTTTGCTGGCTTTCCCCTATGTCAAAGCTATTGATTAGGGAAAAGACAAAGACCTCAATCAACGACCAGCCTGCATAGAATGTAGCCAATAAAAAGTATTTTTCCTTTCCACGGCTTTGGTAGGCAACCATCGCTATGGACAGAATCAGTAAAATGTTCAGAATGGTTGCAAAAATTTGCAGGCGCCCATTATGATAACCAAAGAAAAATTGGAATATGCAATAAACAATCCACAGAGAAACAGAAAGTATACTATTCTGCTTTTCTTCAAAAAAGCTTCCCCAAAATCTTTTTACAATCCATACGGTTGCGATAACAATAGAAATATTTAATAGAATATCTTCTATTTGATTATACATTGATTTCCCCTCCCAGAAGATGGCTATATTGTTGGTTAAAGTATTTCTGCCGTTCTTCGCTTATAGGCAGTTTCTTCCCATTTACCAACGTTATTTCTATTTTTGTCCTTGATCTAATCAAATAATAATTTACCAGATAAGACTGATGTACTCTCAAAAAAGGTATTTTTCCATCTGACATTTTTTGTTCTATCTCTGACAGTTTCCCGTTAAATGTGTAATGCTCCCCGTTTTGCGTATATATTGTAACTTTCCTGGCATTGCTTTCAAAGTATAAAATCTCTTTACATAGAATTTTATATTCTTCATGCTTATAAGAAAAGGTAAAATAGACCATTTTACTGCAGACTCTCTGATAAGTTTCCAGAAATGTCTTTGTCAATATCTCCTCATCGATTGGTTTCTTTATAAATCCAAATACATCCAACCGGAACAATTCCATCATATATTTATCATAGCCTGATACATAAATCAGAAGTACATTATCATCCACCTTCCGTATATTTTCAGCCGCAGTGATGCCATCGCCACCCTTCATCTGAATATCCAAAAAGATGATGTCATACTTTGTTCCTGATGTAACCTGCCTTTTGAGTTCCCTACCACTGTAAAAAACATCAATATTCACGGGAATGCTTTCCCGCTTGCATACTTCAGAAATTATATGCTCTATCTGATTCACAATTACATTTTCATCATCACAAACAGCAATTCTTATCATGTGTACTACCTGCATTATACTTATAAAAGTGGACACATTGGTTAAATAGACTTACTATTAACATAGACACCAAAAGGAGGTATCTTTTATGTCCACAAAACAACATTACGATGAGGATTTCAAACGAACCCTCGTTGAGCTTTACCACAATGGTAAAACTCAGGCCTCTCTTATCAAAGAGTACGGCGTATCTCAAACTGCTCTTTCCAGATGGGTCAAACAGTATTCAACTGTTGAAACTGATGACGGTGAAGTTCTTACTGCAAAGCAGGTGAAAGAGCTTCAAAAACGTATGGCTCAGCTGGAAGAAGAAAACCAAATACTAAAAAAAGCGATTGCCATATTCACGCCACACTCAAGCAACGATTAGATGCCGTGCATAAGCTGCGTCATCAATACGATATCAAAACTCTTTGTCGAGTTCTTCGCATAAATCGCAGTACTTATTACAAGCACTTTTATTCAGATTTAGCACCTCGTACAAAAGAAAATCCGTTGATTCGTAAGCACCTTTTACAAATCTATACTGATTACGATAACTCTCTTGGTGCTTACAAGATCCGTCGTGTATTAGAACGTGATTATGGCATAAACATCAGTCTCGGCAGAGTGGACCGCCTGATGAACACTATGAATCTACCAAAACGTTCCACAGAAAAACCAAAATGGAAAGGTGCCTGGAAAGACAATGGTCCTTGTGAGTAACACTCCCTTTTGAAATCGAGACAGATTCACGTCCCCTCTCGCTTTTAAAATTTCTTACCGCACTTTGGGCAATACTCAAAATTTTCTGCTGTCTCATACCCACAGTAATTGCAATGTTTATAGTTATACCCATAGGTCACTTTTGAAATTCTCTGCAAATGCTCCGGGCGAATCAGTACCTGCTCTCCCCGGGCAATGGCCTTTCCCATCTCCGGATCCAGTTCATACAGCGTATTACAGCAGCTTGTCCGCACATAATAGTGCTTATTCCACTTAATACACGGTATGAAAAACATAGCCCGTCTCCTATCTCACCAGTCCCATGTTGCTTCTGTATTCCTCATTCAGCTGCCGCAGTTCCTTCTCCCCGTTAATGTACGGTTCATAAAATGTATCCACGGAACCACCGCCCAGATTATCACAACCGTTGCAGAAGTCACAGGCTCCACCGCACTGGTTCAAACCCTCCTGTATAATGCGGATCCGCTCTTCTCTCGTTGTATCTTTGATCAGTATACTTTTGATCTCCATATGCCATCACCTTTCCTGATTTATCAATACTATATATCAATAATAATGAAACTGCCTGATATGCGATAACTTTATTTTACCACACATCAGGCAGTCTGTTATCATTTTATTTCTTTACCCCGGCAATATCATCCGGATCCCGGCCTTGATAATTCCGATCCCTACCGGTATTAAAATGATTGTACAGCAGAAGATCTCTCCCACGCCCGACAGGATGAGGCCGATGGGCAACAGGATCAGCAGCCACACACAGGCCTTTAAAATTGCCCCGGTAATCTTATATGCGATTCCGAATAAAATGGTTAACAGCAACAGACACAATATAAATGAAATCATAATTTTTCTCCTTTCCATAATGTAGGCCACATGCTTCACAGAAAAAACTCCTGTCTTTGTAGCTATTATATCCGGTTGTCCCACCATTTTCAGTACGTAATGTTGCACGATAAGTCATCCTAATATAGGAAAAGGACAGAGGATATCCTCTGCCCTTTTCTAGGCTGTTTCTATGCTGTTTCTTCAGGAATGGTCCCGGAACATAATGCATTCCTTCACTGTTTCCAACAGCTTCTTTTCATCCATCGGCTGTTGATAATGTCTTCCGCAAAGGCATTGGCGCTCATGGCAATGATGGGGACATTTCCGGCATCCGACCGTTTCATGGACCGGATCCTGCGGGTGGCATCCCAGCCATTTAGCTTCGGCATCATAATGTCCATGAAGATCACATCGTAATATCCCAGCTCAGATTTTTGAACTTTTGTACCGCCTCTTCTCCGTCTGCAGCGCACTCTACGTGGATCCCGTAATCCTCCAGCATGAATTTTGTGATCTCCATGTTGAGTTCATTGTCCTCTGCTAACAGCGCCCGCAGACCTTCCACCGGGATTTCCTCATAGTTTACGTTCTTCTCCTTCTCCACCGGTTCCCCGATTTTGAACGGAAGTGTCATGGTCACAGTAGTTCCGACGCCTTTTTTACTCTCTATGGCAATGTCTCCATCCAGCCTGTCCACGATTTTCTTTGCAATGGCAAGTCCCAGTCCTGTGCCTTCGTACCTGGATCTGCTGGTCTCATTCTCCTGCGTGAACGGTTCAAAAGCATGTTCCAGAAAGGTTTCACTCATGCCGATACCAGTATCGGCACAGCCGAATTCATAGACTACCCGCTCCTCGTCCGCATATTTTTCTGCACACCAGACACGCACACTGCCGCCCGGTCCGGTAAATTTAACCGCATTATCAGAAATATTGGTCAGCAGTCTCTCCACATAGATTGGATTCCCTGCCAGATCCATATGGCGGATATCACTCTGTTCCCAGTCAACAATATATTCCACATTCTTTTCTGCCGCCTGCTTCTGCTTGCCGAGGTTAACCCGGTTCAGCAGTTCTGCCAGATTAAACGGAATCTCCTGTTCCACTACACCTCCCGACTCCAGTTTGTTCATATCCAGAATATCATTCACGATAGAGACCAGATACTTCGATGAAGTCATGATCTGTTCCCGGCACTTTCTCTGTACCTCCAGATCATCCGGATAACGGTTTGCCAGATTCAGCGTGCCGATAATGCCATTCATGGGTGTCCGGATATCATGACTCATATTTGACAGGAAACGGGCCTTCAAAGCTGCTGCCTTCCTGGCTTCCTCCACCTGATACATCAGTTCATGTTCCCACTTCTTGGTATCGCTGATGCTGCGGATCAGGCAGAGCACATGGGTCAGTACACCGTTTTCGTCTCTCTTTTTTTCCACAAAACGGAGTCTGTGCCAGTCGCCATCCTTCATCCGGTATTCTAGGACTAACGTCTCTTCATTCTTCATGCGTTCCGGCAGGGTCTTCAGATCCACAAATTTGAAAAATGCCTCCTGATACTCCTCCGCCACGTATTGTCTGCATACCTTTTCATTGCTTTCCGACAGCTTTCCCGATTTCGTGAACTTCAGATGCTCGGTATCCCGGTTATTGATCTCTTCGAAATAATCTGCCTGAATATCGATCCGTGAAATATACTGGTAAGTTCTGGCGATGGAGGAAATGATCTCGTTACTCAGCTTCACTTTCTCCAATGTGTCCTGTAACTGCTTCTGGATTGCTTTTTCTTTGTACAGAATGCTGTCTATATTCCGGCAATAATTTATTCAGGATGTCATTTTCGTTCTGCTCATAGTTTAAAGACATCGTTTTCCCCTTCTACGGCACAATAAAAGCCGTCTGCCAAAAATGTGCACTGACAGACGGCTCACGATAAACATACTCCCCTACACTCAGGAATCTGCTGCAACCGGCTGTCATAGTCTGATTTTTCTCTATGTTCAGACCTTAGACCCATCTGGCTTTGTGTCCCCGTTTTTCAGCTGGTTTACTAAATAGATATTATTTTTATTACATTTTCTCCGGAGCTTCGAATCCCAGCATATCAATACAGGTCTCCAGGATATCTCTGGTCAGCACTAAAAGTGCTACCAGTCCCTGCTTACGCTCCTCATTCTCTTCACCTAAGATCTTGGTCTCATGGTAGAAGTGGTTGAACGCATTGGCAAGATCGTAAATATAGGCACATACCTTATGGGGTGCCAGTTCTTCTCCAGCGGTAGCGATCATGGTATTGAACTGTGCCAGTTCCATGGCAAGCTCTTTCTCGGACGCATTACCGGGCTGCTGTAATTTTACAGCGGTCAGGTCTCCGCCCTGCTCCTTGTATTTATTCAAAATAGACTTGATTCGCACAATGGTATACAGGATGTAGGGGCCGGTATCTCCCTCGAAGGAGGTGAAACGGTCGATATCAAAAACATAATCCTTGGATGCCTGATTGGACAGATCACCGTATTTTAACGCGGAGATAGCTACCACGTCCGCTACCTTTCTCGCCTCGGCATCTTCCATATCGCGGCCTTCCTTGATCTTTTTGTACATCTCATCCTGGGTATCCTTGATCAGGTTCTCGAGACGCATAACACCGCCCTGTCTGGTCTTGAAGGGTTTGCCATCCTTGCCGTTCATGGTACCGAAGCCCAAGAACTTCAGCTCGGTCTCGGGTTCTACCAATTTCGTCTTGCGGGCACAGCGGAATACCTGCTCGAAGTACAATTCCTGACGCTTGTCCACCACGTAGATCAGCTCGTCGGGATGATACAGCTTCATACGCTCCATAATAGTAGCCAGGTCTGTGGTATTGTACAGAGAGGCCCCGTCGGACTTTAAGATCATGCAGGGAGGGATCTCCTTGGTGTCGGTATCTTCCTTGACATCCACTACCAACGCACCCTCACTTAAGTGTGCATAGCCGTTGTCCTTCATATAAGCGACCATCTCCGGGATGATGTCATGGACATCGCTCTCTCCCTTCCACAGATCGAATTCTACGTTTAATTTGGAATAATTCTTCTTCAGGTCGTTCACAGACACATTGATAATGTGCTTCCACAGAGCACGATATCCTCTGACACCGCTCTGTAATTTGAAGGTTGCTTCCATGGCCTTTGCCTTGTACTCGGGATCTTCCTTGGACTTGGCGCTGGCTGCGGGATAGATTTCCTCCAGTTCACTGATGGTAAACGGAGCTTCCTCGGGATATTCCCCGGCGTAGTTCTCATCAAAATATACCAGTTCCGGCTGTCTCTCCTGTAAACCGGTGATGACCAGACCCATCTGTAATCCCCAGTCACCCAGATGCACATCACCGATAACCTCATGTCCCACATAGCGGCTGATGCGTTTTACGCTCTCACCGATCACTGCGGAACGTAAATGTCCCACATGCAGAGGTTTTGCCACGTTGGGGCCGCCGTAATCGATGATGATCTTCTTGGGATGTTCGGGCTTCTCCAGACCGAATTTTTCATTTGCCTCCATGCCCTGTAAATAGGTGAGCAAAAATGCCTCACTGACCTTCAGGTTCAGGAATCCGGGGGCTACTGCCACCACTTCGGAAAATACCTTGCTGTCTTTTAACTGCTCTGCCACGTCGTTTGCGATCATGATGGGGGCTTTTTTATACAGCTTGGCTCCCGCCATGGCGCCGTTACACTGATATTCGCACAGGTCAGGACGGTTGGAAAGCATTACTTTTCCTAAGCTTCCGTCATAGCCTGCTGCGGTAAATGCCTGCTGCATTTCCTCTGTCAGCATTTCTAAAAATTTCTTCATGTCAGTCAATCCTCATACCTTTCAGTAATCTGCCGGTATTCCGTTACTTCCTGTAATGTACCGGAATATCTTGTGCAGTCACAATTTCTATCTCTCACGCTTCTGCGCTGTTTTCAATATTTCTACTATATCCTAAAATTCCTCATCCCGCAAGACGCAATTACGCATTTGCAATCTGTGCTTCCCGCTCCGCCTTGGAAAAGGCACAGCCGCAGTAATTCTGCCGGTACAGCTCATACTCTGCGGACAGTTCGATGGATCTCTTATACCCGTTCTTTTTCTTGAAATCCGAGGGCAGCCAGGGGATACCATATTCCCCGGACAGTGCCTGCCCGATCTCATTGATCTTCGCCGCATTTTTCAGAGGGCTGATGGTCAGGGTCGTGGCAAAATAGTCATAACCGCCATCTGCCGCCAGCTCCGCAGTCCTGCGCAGCCGCAGGTCGAAGCAGCGAAAACACCTCTCTCCCCCTTCGGGACAGTTCTCGTAGCCCTTCGCCATCTCATAAAAACGCTCCGGTTCATAATCTCCCTCCACGATGTCGATGGGCCATCCCTTTTCTTCTTTATTATAAGCGTCGATCAGACGCTTCTGCTCCGCCACGCGCTTTCGGTATTCTTCCGAAAAGGAAATGTTGGGATTGTAATAAAATACCGTGATCAAAAAATAACGGCACAGATATTCCAGACAATAGCTGCTGCATGGTGCACAGCAGCTATGCAGAAACAGGCGGGGCGGTCGGTAATCCGACGCTGCCTCGCCCTTCTCCTGTAAGGTATTTAAAATTTTCTCTAATTCTTTCTGATAATTTACCTGATTCATACGGTTCTCTTTTCATTTATACTCTAGCATGCGCTCATTATAGCATATTTTTTTAGAGATGCCGCAATCATTTTTTCGAAAGCTCCTCCGCTACGCCAGACTGATCATCCACTTCTTTTAAAATACATTCTACCAACTACAACAGATAAAATCCGGCGCTGCCCCCCGGCACAGTAACCTTTCCGCCTGCAAATGCAGCTTCCCCACCTAAGGTATACAAAGCTTCCTTTACCGCATAGTCTCCGTCGAAGCTGGCCTCTCTGGCCGCCGGATTGATGATAACCAGAATCTTCTCCTTGTCGTCACTGCGCAAATACGCCAGAGGATATTGTTTTTCCTCGGCATAGACGAATTCAATCTCTCCGCGGCTCTGCAAGGCGCTGTGCGCCTGACGGATGTTAATTAATTTCTGAATCTCATGATACAGGGAATCCGGATCTGCCATCTGCGCCTCCACCGTGGGACGGTCAGTGGCTTCGTCCTGTTTGACATAAAGCTTTTCCTTCGGTGCCGCACTGAAACCGGCATTGGTGGTATGATCCCACTGCATGGGCGAGCGGGAACCGGTGCGTCCGTAACCGCCCTCTACGGAGTGCAGATTTTCCACATAGCGCATACCAATCTCATCACCGTAATACAGGAACGGTGCACCTGGCATGGACAGAAGGAATGCAAATGCCACCTTTAATTCCTCCCCATGAATGCTTCTCGCCAGACGATCCATATCATGGTTGCCGGAGGGAATACAGATCAGACCCTTGCGCTGTGCCTTTTCATAATTTTCCTTATATTTCTCCACGAAGGCTGCCACATCGCCTTTACCTCTTCCGGAGAAGAAAGGCTCCTCGCAGCGGAACAGATCGTTATAATGAGACGGTCCAAAATGAAGTAAAAAGTCCATATGGAAGCCGCCCTGCAGGGACTTGTCCGGTTCTCCCCATTCGGATACCAGCACTGCCTCGGGGAACTCTGCATCCAGGAACGCTCTTACCTTTCTCCACAGAGCAATGTTTCCCTTGCTGTCCTCATCATTTTTCACCAGAGAACCTGCCATATCCACACGGAAGCCGTCACAGCCCATGCCGATCCAGAACCGCATGACATTTTCCATCTCTGCAAGCGTCGCCTTAGGACCCGGATCATCGGGATCCTGCTGCCAGTCCTGTGTCTTTTTATAAAATCCGTAATTGAGTGCCGGCTGGTGTGCGAAAAAGTTCACGATCACTGAGCCCTCTCTCTCGGAGATACCGCACAGACTTCCCATGTTTTCCAGCTGTCCCCAGGTGCTGTCGGTCCAGATATAACGATCAGTAAATTCATTACGATCTGCCTTACAGGACTCCTTAAACCAGGGATGTGCCACAGATGTATGTCCCGGCACCAGGTCTAACAGGATATGCATATTCCGCTTGTGTACTTCGTTAAACAGGCGCTTCAGGTCCGCATTGGTGCCGTATCTGGGAGCTGCCTGATAGTAGTCCGCCACATCATAGCCTGCGTCTCCGAAGGGGGATGCAAAACAGGGATTCATCCAGATCGCATTACATCCCAGTTCCTTAATATAATCCAGTTTTTCTATGATACCCTGAAAATCACCGATACCGTCACCATTGGTATCCAGAAAAGACTGGGGATAAATTTCATAAAAGATTGCATTATCAAGCCATTTTGCCATAGTGTACTCCTTCCTGTGTGCTTTATTTTTATTATAAAAACGTTTTCCGTATTCTTTCTTTTACCATACCACAGAATGGATACTTGTACAACTGAGAAAAACCATCTATAATAAAGTAGCTTGATGCCCCGATATGCGAATAGCACAAAACAATCCGCAGGCATCCAACTAGGATAAAATAAGAACGAGGTCTATCATGTTAACACAAAAAGTAAGCACCATCGATGAACTCCTGCAGTTCGTCAGTACGTTACGCCAAAAGCACGGCGTCCGCCTCTGGTTCCGCGGGGAAGAGAACGCGGATCTGACTCTGATCCCTTCCATCCAACGAAGCCAGAAAAGACTGGACTCCGAACGCTATATTGCCAATGATTTCTATATCCGGGCGAGACAGATCCTGGACAATCCTCCCGACAAACACAATTACGCCGGCTGGGTCTCCCTGATGCAGCACTACGGTCTGCCCACGAGAATGTTAGACTGGACTCAGTCTCCCCTGATCGCCGTATTTTTCGCCACGGAGACTTACCGGGAGACTCCAGACACCGATGCCTGCGTCTGGGTACTGACACCGGGTCTGTTGAACGAGAAGGAAGGCTTCGGCAACTGCATCTATCCCATTGATGCGGACACCACCCAGGAAATGCTGCTGCCCGCCTTCAAACACAACCACCACAATCCGGAATTGAAAAACAAGATCCTGGCTTGCAGCTCCACAGAAAACAACCTCCGCATGTATTCCCAGTACTCCAACTTCACCGTACATAACTCTCTGGAACGTCTGGAAGACATCTGCGATGAAAATATGCTGTATAAGATCATTATTCCCTCCGGGCGGAAACAATACTTTATTGAAAGCCTGCGGGTATTCGGCATCTCCGAAAGCTTCGTATACCCCGACCTGGATCATATATCCAGCGATTTGAAGGACTCCTATGGGATTTAATAATCATGCTACCTACGGATTGTTCCGCACTACGTGCTCTCACAATCCTGCCCAATATTCGCATATCGTGGGATTGACATCCCACTTTTATGCTCATATCGGGGCGGGTCCCAAGTTTTTTCGCCCACCTATGAGCAAGCTCATGTGGGCTTAAACCTTTTGACCCTTGTATCATATATATTAAGAAAGGAAATATACACATGAAAATCGTATTACAGCATCTGACCAAGAAATTCCCCGCCCGCGGTCCTGTCCGCGGCAGGAAGAACCGCGAGGATGTCATTGCCGTGAATGACTTCGACTTCGAGATCCCCGACGGCAAGCTGATCGGACTCTTAGGTCCCTCCGGCTGTGGCAAAAGTACTGCCCTGAATCTGATCTGCGGTCTGCTGAAACCCACCGAGGGCAAGATCTTTTTCGGCGAAGATGATGTCACCGGACTTCCGCCCGAGAACCGCGGTGTCGGCATGGTGTTCCAGAACTATGCCCTCTACCCCCACCTCACTGTGGAAAAAAACATTCAGTTCCCTTTAGAGAACCTGAAAGGTGCTGACAAGCTTTCCAAAGAAGAGATGAGTAAGCGCGTGCTGGAGGCAGCAAAGCTGGTACAGATCGACCACCTGTTAGAGCGCAAACCCAATGAGCTCTCCGGCGGTCAGCAGCAGCGTGTTGCCATCGCCAGAGCCTTAGTCAAGCTGCCTCGCGTTCTTCTTTTGGACGAGCCTCTCTCCAATCTGGATGCCAGACTCCGTCTCCAGACCAGAGAAGAGATCCGCCGGATCCAGCAGGAGACGCAGATCACCACCATCTTCGTTACCCACGATCAGGACGAAGCCATGAGCATCTCCGATATGATCGTCGTGATGAAGGACGGTATCGTACAGCAGATCGGCAAGCCCCAAAACGTATATGATGATCCCGTGAATCTGTTCGTTGCAAAGTTCCTCGGCACACCTCCCATCAATGTATTTTCCGGTGAGGTAAAAAATGAGCAGTTATATATTGGCTCCGAAGCTGTCCTGTCCACTCCCGGAGTATCGGATCAGCCCGTGCATGTCGGCATCCGCCCGGAAGGCTTCATCTTAAAAGAGGACGGACCGCTCTCCTGCGATCTGGTACGTCTGGAGGTCATGGGCCGGGATGTGAGCATTGTTTCCACCCATGAGAAGTCCCAGAACGTTACCATCCGTTCCATCATTGATGCGGACGAAGGGAAATCTCTTCCCACCGGAAAAGTGCATTTCGGCTTAAAGCCCGCAAAAGTATTCCTCTTTTGCACCGACACCGAAGAACGCATCCGTTTTTAATATTTTATCCGATTTTGCAGTCCGGCGGTATTCATGGGCTGCAGAAAGAATTGAGGTTTCTTATGGAAAAACAAAATATGAAAGCCTGGCTCTATCTATTGCCGGCATTCCTGTTTCTGGGTGCTTTTATGATCTATCCTCTTATCGACGTATTCGTGTACTCCTTTGAAGAGGGTTACAATTCTGCATCCCAGACCTTTTACGGCATAGGCATGTACAATTACTCCTATGTGCTCCACGATCCGTACTTTTTACAGGCATTGAAAAATACCTTTATTCTGGTCATCATCACCGTTCCGGTCTCCACCGGACTGGCGCTTTTGATCTCTGCCGCCTTAAGCTCCATCAAACCGCTGCGGGATCTGTTCCAGACCATATTTTTCCTGCCCTATGTGACCAATACTCTGGCGGTCGGTCTGGTCTTCATGATTCTTTTCAAAAAAACTCCTTACTCCGACGGTCTGATCAATCTACTGATCCAGTTTTTCGGCGGCAGCTCCGTGGATTTCATCGACGGACCCTACTGGGCGAAAATGTTCGTGCTGTGCTTTTACACCATCTGGATCGTTATGCCCTTTAAGATCCTGATCCTGACCAGTGCTCTCGCCAGTGTGAACCCCATGTACTACAATGCAGCAAAAGTGGACGGCACTTCCCGTTTCCGGATGTTCACCAAGATCACACTGCCCATGATCTCCCCCATGGTATTCTACCTGATCATCACCGGCTTTATCGGCGCATTCAAAGCCTACAGTGATGCCGTGGCACTCTTCGGCACGAACTTAAATGCCGCAGAGATGAATACTATCGTCGGCTACGTCTACGACATGCTCTACGGCGACAGTGGCGGATATCCTTCCTATGCTTCCGCTGCGGCGATCCTGCTGTTTGCCATCGTCCTGACCATCACCTGCATCAATCTGCTGGTCAGCAAAAAGCATGTCCACTATGTATAGGAAAGGAGGTCTTTGTGATGTCTGATATTACATCTGATTATGAAAGAATCGAGAAACGCACCCGGATTCACGGCAATATCCGCAATGGGATCATCTACTTTTTTCTGTGTCTGTGGGCGCTGATCGTACTGTTCCCCTTTTACTGGATGGTACTGACCTCCGTAAAAAGCTACGGCTCCTATAATGCGGAATATATTCCGAAATTTTTCACCCTGTCTCCCACTCTGCAGAACTACGTGGACGCTTTTACCACTGTTTCTCTGGGAAGATACCTGTGGAACACTTTGTTTTTCACTGTAGTCACCACTGCCATTATGCTGGTGGTCATCACTCTGGCGGCCTTCGCGTTTGCAAGGTTGAACTTTGCCGGAAAAGATCTGATCTTTACGTTATTTTTATCCCTGATGATGATTCCGAACGAGCTGGTGGTCATTACGAATTTCACTACTATCACGAACCTGGATCTGCGTAATACCTTCACCGGCCTGATCCTGCCTTCCGTGACCAGCGTATTTTATATCTATCTGCTGCGAGAGAATTTCGCACAGATTCCGGACGAGCTGTATTATGCCGCCAAGGTGGACGGTACTTCTGATCTGCGATATCTGCGCAAGGTCATGGTGCCCATCTGCAAGCCCACGCTGATCACCATCGTGATCCTGAAGGTTATTGAATGCTGGAACTCCTATGTGTGGCCCAGACTGATCACCGATGATCCGGATTACTATCTGGTGTCCAACGGTATCCAGGAGATCCGCGAGAATGGTTTCGGCAGAGAGAACATCCCTGCCATGATGGCTGCGGTGGTCGTGATCTCCGTTCCTCTGGTGGTGTTGTTCCTCGTATTCCGTAAAAAAGTCATGGCAGGCGTTGCCAGAGGAGGTACCAAAGGATGAGTCGATTTAGCAAAAAGCTGGCACTCTTATGTGCCCTGGGCGGGCTGTCCCTGTCTCTGACCGGCTGCCATGGTTCCAAGGGGCTGCCGGAATTCACCGTTCCGGAGGAATTCGATACTTCCAGGAACTATGAGATCACCTTCTGGGCGAAAAACGATACCAACAAGACCCAGACGGAAATCTATAAAAAAGCCATTGCGGATTTTGAAGCCCTGTATCCCAATATCACGGTGAACCTGAATCTATACACGGATTACGGCAAAATTTACAACGATGTCATTACCAATATTTCCACCAATACGACACCCAATGTCTGCATCACCTACCCGGATCACATTGCCACCTACCTCACCGGACAGAACACCGTAGTTCCTCTGGATGACCTGTTTGCTGATGAGAAATACGGTTTGGGCGGTACACAGCTTGCCTATGACGGTCCTGCCAGAGAAGAAGTCATTCCGCAGTTTTTGAATGAATGCTCCATCGACGGTCATTTCTATGCCGTACCCTATATGCGTTCCACCGAAGCCTGCTACGTGAATAAGACCTACGTGGAAAATCTTGGATATACTCTGCCGGATGTACTGACCTGGGATTTCATCTGGGAAGTCTCCGAGGCTGCCACCGCCAAAAATGCGGACGGCACCTATGTAGTCAACGGGCAGAATGTACTGATCCCGTTTATCTATAAGTCCACCGATAACATGATGATCCAGATGTTAAAGCAAAAGAACGCGGGATATTCCACAGCTGACGGCAGCATTGAACTTTTCAACGATACCACCACGGATCTTTTGTATGGTATTGCCGGACACGTAAAGAGCGGTGCCTTTTCTACCTTCAAGATCTCCGGTTATCCTGCGAACTTCCTGAATGCAGGACAATGTATTTTTGCCATTGATTCCACTGCCGGAGCCACCTGGATGGGTACGGATGCCCCACTGTCGGATATCAGCGAGGATTCTCTGGTGCAGTTTGAGACCGCCGTACGGATGATTCCCCAGTTTGACCCGGAGCATCCCAAAATGATCTCTCAGGGTCCTTCCGTCTGCGTTTTCAATAAATCGGACTCTCAGGAAGTACTGGCATCCTGGCTGTTTGCCCAGTATCTGCTCACCAACGATGTGCAGATCGCTTATTCCGAGACAGAAGGTTATGTACCTGTAACCTCTAAGGCACAAAACTCCGCAGAGTATCAAGAGTATCTGTCCGAATGCGGTGCGGATAACGGTACACATTATGCAGTGAAGATTGAAGCTTCCAAACTACTTTTGGATCATGTGGACAATACTTTTGTCACACCGGTATTTAACGGTTCCGCATCCTTACGTGATGCTTCCGGACAGTTGATTGAAAACGTAGTGAAGTCCACCCGCAGAAAAGAGACTGTGGATGATGCCTACATGCAAAAGCTTTACAGTGATGTGGAGAGCCTGTACCGTCTCGGCCAGGGAAGTGACGCCTCCTTCGGCAAAAAGGAACTTGGTGCCATGCCCCGGACTTCCGTGATCCTGTTAAGCACACTTGCAGTCACCTGGATTCTGATTCTCCTGTATGTAGGGCGAGAATATTTAAAAAACAGAAAAAAGTAATTTTTCAGCCCCATTCGTAAGATAGCTTCTGATGGTATTTCTCCTGCGGATGGGGCTCTTTTTGCAAAAAGCCTTGATTTATCTTGTGTTTCGGGTATAATGGAACTGTTCGGTGTCTGAGCGCACCGGATAAATTGAGGAGATGTCTGTGTATCTGCACAGACCCATATGCGCCACAAAGCGCAGGAATGGAGGATTATTATGAAAAAGAAGACACTTGCATTAACCATGGCTATGGCTTTGGTTCTGTCTCTCGCTGCATGTGGAAACAGCAATGCAGACGTTGCTACTGAATCTACCGCTGCTGCCACCACTGAGGCTGCTACCGAAGTTGCTACTACCGAAGCTGCTACAGAAGCTTCTACCGAGGCTGCTGAAGCTGTTGCTGATGAGAAGTCCGAGGGTGTTATGACCTATGAAGAGTACATGGCTGCTGATCTCGATTCCGAAGTTGTGATCGAGGCTTATGTTCAGGCTAAACAGTCCTGGTGGGAAGACAAGGCTACCCTGTACACCCAGGATCAGGACGGTGCTTACTTCATTTATAATGCCGCATGTTCCGAAGAGGATTATGCAAAGCTGGTACCCGGTACCAAGATCAAAGTAACCGGTTATAAGACCGAGTGGTCCGGTGAAGTAGAGATCGCTGAAGGTGCTACCTTCGAGATCGAAGAGGGCAGCTACATTGCTCCCGTTACCGATGTGACCGATCTGTTAGGTACCGATGATCTGATCAACTACCAGAACCAGTTCGTAGCTTTCAAGGGCATGACCGTAGAAGCTGCTGGTCAGGATGCTGACGGCAATGATGTTGCTTTCCTGTACAACTACGATGGTTCCGGTGAAGACGGTAACGACCTGTACTTCAACGTTTCTCTGAATGGTCAGACTTATACCTTCACCGTTGAGTCTTATCTGTGCGACAACACCACCGATGTTTACAATGCTGTAAAGAACTTAAAGATCGGTGACACTGTTGATATGGAAGGCTTCCTGTACTGGTACGAAGGTGTGAACCCTCACATCACTTCCGTAACTGTGAAGTAATTTCATCTGGTGAAAATCTTATTAAAATAAAAGAGTTGTCCTCATTATGAGGGCAGCTCTTTTTTTACTCTGCCTGTCTGAATTCTTCCGTTGCCTGCTGTATGGCATCGTAATACACCAAAACCTCCGGCGTCGAAATCATCTCTCGCATGTGCTGCAATTCTGTCTGCCAGTCAGACCTGTAGAGACAGTTTAATTATCTTCTGCTCTCCCACCATTGTTTTGCAATCTGGAAGCCCTCCATAGGGACGCAGAACCTTTGGTCTCTGGGCGGCTGCAATGCGGTGTCCAGTTCCTCCATATCGAACCACTCCACGCTCTCCACTTCCTCTTTTTGCAGGGTAAGCTTTTTAGCATCTACAGGCTTGGTGTACATGTAGACGAATGCCACTTCATTGTCCCGGAACATTTTTCCATAGAATTCTTTTTCGTATTGAATATCAAAACGTCCGGCGAATGTAAGATCCTCCTTTGCTGCCCGGATTCCCAGTTCTTCGTGAAGTTCCCGGATTGCGGACTCTTCCGGCTCGTCCCCCGCCTGAATATGCCCGGCAGAAGAGGTATCGAACCGCCCCGGAAAACTGTCTTTCTCAGCGGAGCGCTTCTGCAATAACAGCTGGGCTTTTCCGTCCTGTTCCCTCACGATCCAGATATGGGCGGTTCTGTGGCGGACACCTTTTTCATGCGCCTGTGTGCGTTCTATGGTCTCCCCTGTGGGAATGCCTTTTTCATCTACGATGTCAAATATTTCCATGGTGTTATGGCTCCTTTGTGTTTCTTTGCGGTTCTTTGGGTCACTTTGTATTTCTTTATATTTCTGTGTTAATGCATCTGTACTACGATCGTGCTGAGTTCTGCTCCGCTATCGTCGCTCCTTCGATGGTCTTTGCGATGATGGCCGCGGCGATAACAATAACTACCGCCTTTCCCTTCTCAGGTCTAATACCATCAGATCGAAATCATAATATGTTCCGTCCATCTTATAATACGCCGGTGAGGTCCCTATTTTCCGGAAGCCATATTTCTCATAGACATGAATAGCGCGTATATTATCGCTTCGGACTTCCAGATTGATCAGTTCTATCGTATGTTCTTTAGCATACATAATGCATTTCTGTAACAGCGCACTACCAATTCCCTGCCCCCATTCCGACTTGACCACAGAGATTCCGAATTCGGCACGGTGGCTCATCCTTCTGGAGAATCCGCTTAGGCTGGCATCTCCGATGATCTCTCCATTTTTCCATACTACATAGAGAACGGAATGTTCCTCCTTATTTATATTCTGTATAAATTTCTCTTCCTCTTCTATCGAAATAGGAAGCCCTTCTTTTCCAAAGGACAGATAATCTGTCTCTCCACCTACCTGTGCTAAATATATGATGATCTTCTCCGCATCTTTCGGCGTAGCTTCTCTGATATCAAATTCTTCCATAACTGCCTCCAGCCCTTCTGTCATCTGTTAATTGATCTGACCTGCAATCATATTCTGGTTTTCTTTCATTCTCGTTTTCTCCTATCTCATAAAATTATATACTTTATTCGTAATCAAAAATGGTCTTAGTCTGAATATACTCCCCGTACTTTGCCTTCCATTCCTGATGAGCCGCGGAATCATCGTATACAGGCAGCGCCTCCGGAGCCATCTCCATCTCGATCATCAGGTCATGCCGGTTCGATCTCGGCGTCACATTTTCATAAATGTTCACTGTATGGACGCCTTCGATCTGCTTCGTCCGATCGAAGATTTCCCGGATATCCGCAAGCATCTCTCTGCTCGCCTCGCTTTCCCTGGCCCATACATTTTCTTTAAACTTTACAATGATCAGGTGCTTCATATCAATTTCCCCTTCCTTGGAATGTTTTCTTATAAATTGTACCATAATATCCTTTTCTATAGGAAATATTCTTTCACTATTTTTTCCACCTGATCAATTGACAAGGGATTCTCTTTTGTCTCATATGTCAGAATCAGATTTATCCCTGGTATAATTCCGTTTTCACAATACATTTTTATTTTTTGGCAAGCTCTGTTTATATACTCCGGCTGATCCATCAATCCAAAATGTTCCCAATAATATACCTGTCCCGTTTTAGGGTGCCTGGCCGTAAAATCCGGATACAAAAAAGTGTTCTCGAGGACGAGTTTATCTTCATATCGAAAGGGAATTCCATTTGTGTACAAGACCTTATCTATAATAGCCTCTGACTTCGAACGCAGAAATTTTCCCTGTGTTCCTTTTACAATCAGGTTTTCAGGATGACTGCCATTTTTCTCATATTTTTCATTCATCCAATTCTCTAGCTCTTTTTTAACAGAATGTCTTCGTCCTCCTAAAAGCCGTTCATATTCCTCATTGTCCAACATTTTTTCCAACATATCTTTCTTACAATCCGCCTTCTGCATATACATCTGGCATGCCTGCAACTCTCTTTGTAATTCTTCCTTACGCAACTGGTAATATTTTTTTAATGTTAATTTCTTAGCAAGTTCAATTTCTTTCTTCGGCAAATATATCGTGGTATTCTGATTATGAAAATACCACTTATAGTTCTTATTATTCTTTGCTACAATAAGTTCTCCCGCAGGCATTTCCTTTTTCACAGCTTCTATATGACTTAATTCTTCCTTGATGCACTTTACACGATTTTGTATCTCCCAATAATTCGCAAACATATGATTCTCCCTTCTATTGTTGTATTGCATATACCCATATTTTCTAAGAAGCGATGGTATTTCAGTTTCTTCCTGTCTCTCATACCCACACTTTTCGTGCTCCATGGGTATCATGCCTTCTTCCCGTCTCTCATACCCACGCTTTTCAAATGCCGTGGGTATCATGCCTTCTTCCTGCCTCTCATACCCACACTTTTCATGCTCCATGGGTATCACGTCTTATTTCCGCCTCAGGTACCCACGCAGGCGATTCCCATGAGAATCGACAGTCACTGTCAGGGCTCCGTAGTCCATGGTGCCATACCAAGGCACCCGGGCGTCCTCTAATCGCTGTAGCGTCTCGGCATGAGGATGACCATAGGAATTGTTGCGGCCACAGGATATGATCGCGGTGGCAGGACTGGCGGTGGCAAGGAACTCGGTGCCGGTGGAATAGCCGGAGCCATGATGAGCTACCTTCAGTATATCTACCCTGAACTCCCTCTGTCCGCGCTGTTCCTGCAATCTCCTGGTTGTCTGTAGCGACTGCGATTCCTGTAGCGACTGCGATTCCTGTAGCGACCGGGATTCTTGCAGCGACCGGGATTCCTGCAGCGGCCTGGATTCCTGCAGCGACTGCGATTCCTGCAACGCCTGCAATTTCTGCGTCAATTGCTGTTCCCCTTCTCCTTCCACATCCCCGGTCAGAAGAATGCTGATCTTCCCAATGGCAGATGCCCCACTTGCGTCATTGGCTTTCCTGTCGTCTATTGCTTCCTGCTTCATCTTCTTCGCAAATACCTCCACATAGAAACATTCCGAATAGGCGTTGGCATCTGCAAGGGTCGTATTCTCCTCCGGGTGCAGACACAACAACCTAAGTTGACTGTCTCTGATCTCATCGCCGCATTTTATGTAGCTTACCGGTATCCCGGCATCCTCCGCCGCTGCAAGCAGCTGCTCAAAGGTTTCCCTGCGCTCCGACTCTCGGATCGCCGGTAGGAACAACTGCTCCGCAGTAATCCCCCATTCCTCACCGTTCTCCATCAATTCCAATACTCCATTCATATGGTCTTCATCAGGGTGGGAAACAAATACGCCGCGAAGAGATGAGATGCCACGGCTCTTGAGATAAGGCTTCAGCACATATTCACCGATGTTCTTCCGGCTGGTGCTGCCACAGTCGAAAAGATAGGCTCCCTGCCCAGTCTCCACCACGATGCCGTCGCCCTGCCCCACGTCCAGGAAAGTCACGCGACTCCCACAATCAAAATTTCCTGTGAGCAAACCAATCAATAATCCTAGGATCATCACAGCTGCGGTCAGGTGCTGGACTCTGTTCCTATGCATCATCTCTCCCTTACAATCCCTTTTTCTATTCCTGATGCTTTCATTCGCTCCTCTCGTTATAAGACACCATGGGGTTCTCGCAGAATGCAGCCTGTCTCCCGGAACATTTTCCTCCCCATACGTTTCCCGTTTCTTCCATGCTTCCACATATTTTCTGCCGAAGACCAGCAGAAATATCCCGGCATAATAACAAGCAATCTGCCATCTCTCAGGCTGCCCCACACACCATACCGCTCCCGGCAGTTCTCCGAATCTTTCACAGATCCACTCATACCACCACAGGATCAGACAATCCACCGTCCCCACAATACCAAGTCCCGGAATCAACGACAGGATTCCTCCCGCCACTACCGCACTCATAAATGGCAGCACCAACAGATTCAACAGCACCGAATAGACCGGGATTTCATAAAAAAACCATAACTGTACGGGCAGTGTAAACAGGATGACTCCCACACTGGCAGCAAAGCCTCCTTTGACCGCAGACACCATACGGCGAATTTCTTCATACGCCACCTTGCGCCAGCCTTCCCGGTACTTGTTTCTCTCATAGGCGGAATCCCCCAGAATATCTGCCACGGTACGAAGCCATGTCGATATCCCTTTGACTTCTGACTCCGCATCTGCATCCCTTTCCCAACAGCCCCCGGAAAACACCGGCGTCAGAATGCAGATCCCCAGCACCGCTCCGAAGGACATTAAAAAGCTCACATCAAAAAGTCGCTCCGGTTCCTGTAAGACGAGCAATAGTGCCATCAGTCCCAGCCCTGTCAACATGTCATAAGTCCTGCCCACAAATATCCCGAGCATCTGCAACAGATACATTCCGATGGCACGGCTGGCAGACACACTCATGCCCACCATCACACCATATATAAGAAGCAGCATTGCACCACCCACTGCTGCCGCCCTGACAGGTAATCCCAGTCTCTTAAGCAACCGGTATACCCCCATTCCAAGCAGAGTAATATGTAATCCCGAAATACTTAAGATATGGGCAATTCCGTTTTTCTGATACAGCGCCTTTACCTCAGCGTCCAGTTCCTCCTTCTCCCCAAGCAGCAATGTCTGCATAACGGAGGCTTCTTTCGCAGGAAAAACTTCTGCAAGCCTGTCATGCAACACCTGCCGGAATCCATACAGTTTTTCCCGCAAAAAGCTGTACTTCTCCCCTGCGGCCAGAATCTGTGCCTTCCGTACTCTGCCACCAATCCCCTTGGCCGCATAGTATGCCTGCGCATCAAATTCTCCCGGATTGGTCGCGGTCGAAAACAAAGCAAAAGTCCCTTCCAGAACGATCTGTTGCCCGATCTTAAGGGTTTTCTCTTCTTCGGTTACAGCACCTGCAGTGATCATTGCCGTTTTCATATTTTCCAGTTCACATTGTAATTTTCCAGAATAGGAATATTCTTGATCGTTTTGAATAATAGAAATTGATTTTAGAATAATTTCTTCAGAACTTCTTGTGTCTATCCGTCCCGTGATCTTCACCGGACTTCCGTCAGGCGGCAGGCCGGTATCTTCACCGGTTCCCACCCCTGCCAGTATTCTCATGATTGCGATTATTGTCACGAGACACAAACACACTGTAAAAAGTGGTCGTCTCATTAAATTCCTTTCTGCATACGTCTTACGCGCCTGCACCACAGAACGGACTGTCTCTGCGATAAAACGCAAAGCAATCCATATCCGTAAATATTTACTGTTCCAATGTCGTAACATAATCCAGGTTTCTTTCAAACGTGGAATTGCTGAAAGTAGGCGGCACTTCGCCATTGACCAGAATCTGTACTTTATTGATATTGTCAAGTTCTACCAGCGAATTCACGATAGAGTAAACTGCCACTTCCGTGGATACGTTATTTATCACCGTGAGGAAATTGGAATCCAGATTTACATAACAGATTCCATCCTTAGTCAGAATATTGACGATCTTCGTCTCCGGATTGATCACCGGATATAATCCCTCGATCTGTCCGCTGGGACCGGCGATCAGCTCTTCCACTACAAAACGCTCCAGAGGTGTATTGGTGGAATAATGCTTTTCTCTGTATGAAGCGATCAGTTTATCCCCAGCCGCATTGGCAAAATACAGCTTTACCTTCACCAGTTCGTAGGTATTGATCTCGTTACCGTCATTATTGATGAACTGATCGGCATTCATCCAGCCTACCATCTCCCCGGCATTATCGTACAACTGGCTGTCCTCTACGGTAATGCCCACATACTTCACATTGGGCAGCTGCGTAAGCGTTCTTACGATGGCCGCACGCACCAGCACCTCCGTGGTGGGAGACAGTTCCGAATACGCCTTGTCTACGTTGATCAGTAGTTTTCCATCTTCTACTTCATAATCCAGGACCCGGAATCCCATATCCAAAGGTGCCTTATATTCCAGCTTTTCCGGAGTCGTCGAGAGATACCTCATGGTCTCATCCAACTGTTCGTCCAAAGTCTTCGTGTTCAGATACTGTTCATGTACCTCAACCTTCGTCTCCGCTGTATTGATATAATACATGGACATTTTCTTCCCGGTCTGGGGTTCTGGCGAACCACATCCGGTCAACAAAAACGACAACAGCAATATTCCTGTCATCATATAACTTACTATTTTCTTCATAATTCACAGTCCTTCTAAGACGCTATATACATTAGCGGAATCTTCACCAGGAAACAGGATCCCTGTCCTTCTGTACTGGTCACCGTAAGGGATCCTTTGTGCATCAGCACCGCACTCTTCGTGATCGCCAGCCCCAGTCCGGTTCCTCCGATCTCTCTGGAATGGGACTTGTCCACACGATAAAAACGCTCGCAGATGTGTGCCAGGGATTCCTCCGGAATACCGATTCCGGAATCGCTGACTTCAAAAGTAAAATACTGGTGATCCGCATCCAGTACCACCTTTACCCAGCCATGATCCTTGTTGTATTTGATGGCATTTTCTACCAGATTCGTCATGATCAGCGTCATCTTAACCTCATCAACTTCCGCTACTACGGGGCGAACGCTCTCAAATACGACTTCCACATCTTTTTTCCGGGCGATAGGACGCAGTCTTTTCAGGATCAATTCTGTCAGATCATTGATATTCAATGATACAATGTTCAGGTCCTGTACCTTTTTATCCATCTTCACCAGTGCCAACAGGTCGGTGATGATCTGATTCTCTCTATCGATTTCGGATGTAATGTCTTCCATGAACTCACGATACAGCTCCGCAGGAGCGTCGTCCTGGGCCAGCAGGGAATCCGCCAGTACTTTGATGGATGTCATGGGAGTCTTCAGTTCGTGGGACACATTAGCTACAAATTCCTGTCTCGAGTCGTCCAGTGCTTTCATGCGCTTCAACAGTTGGTTAAAAGCATCCACGATATGTACCGTCTCCACATAATCAGGCACAGAGATGGTCTCATCACTGAATCCTTCCCTCACCGCATTGATCGCCTGGGTAACTCTGTTGAAAGGCATCGTCAGCACTCTGGACAGCAGAATTGCCAGCGCCAGGATTGCCACGATCATGATCACTTCCATGATATATGCCTTGCGGTTCAACACTTCCCTGGCATTTACAATACTGTCATTAGAAATACTGGTCAGCATGACACCTCGGATCGCATCGGGATTTTTTTTACCGTTCTCGTCCGTGGTATTGGCTGTGGTATCCATGATGGGAGTAGTCATCTCTATGTAACCGTGCTCCGGGTCGTAGTGAGAGATATTTTCCCCCTGAAAGCACTTAATGACTTCCTCGGAAATGATCGTCTTCCCCTCACTGATGCCGTAGGTATCTTTTTCCACCTTAAAGTTTTTGTTAATGATCATCACACGGCCTTCGTACAGATTGGACAGCATCTCCAGCTCCGCATTGATGACCTCTCGGGAATTGCCGGTATCCTCTCTGACGCCGTGGCTGCTCAAATAATTGTTGCTGACCAGGTGGTTCGCCAGGATCATCAACTGGTTCTGCACCACCGTGATCCGCTGTTCCACCGCCATATCCTCATAATTGCTTACGATACCGTGCCGCATGACAATACAGGGGACCAGTCCGATCACCAGAATCAGCAGGAAAATTCTTGCCCGCAGACTTCGAAGTTTGATCATGCTCTCCAGATTTTCCCATATCGTCGCGAATCGTTCTTTATTCCATTTCTTCACAATATAAAAACCTCATGTTCGTTCACTCAGCCTCATGGACAGAATGCTTTGCCTGCAAGCAGTCACGCATCTTCTCTCCTCCATGACATGATATACGATTTCTCCGTGCTCCGCACTCTCGAAATCGCAACGCCCATTCGCATTCCGGACTTTCGTCCTTCTTGCTCATGTTCGTTCACTCAGCTCATGGACAGAATGCTTTGCCTGCAAGCAGTCACGCATTCTGTCCATGGCTGAGTTTATCATTAAAATAGTACCCGACTCCCCACTTGGTATGGACGTATCTGGGTTCGCTGGGGCTCAATTCGATCTTCTCCCGCAGTCTTCGGATATGTACATCCACAGTGCGTACATCTCCGGGGTAATCCGTACCCCACACGAGTTTTAACAGATTCTCTCTGCTGTATACCTTGTCCGGATTCAGCATCAGAAGCTCCAGTACCTCAAACTCTTTGGCCGTCAGGCCGATCTCTTTTCTCTGAATATAAGCTCTTCTGCCATCACGATCCAGCTTCAGATCTCCGCTTTCGAGAATACCGCCGCTCTCTGCGGACGTTTTCTTCGGCTCCATGCGGCGCAGGATAGCTTTAATTCTCGCCTTGACCTCGAGAATATTGAAAGGCTTCGTTATGTAATCATCCGCACCGTATTCCAATCCCAGAATCTTATCCATATCATCGCACTTGGCGGTCAACATGATCACCGGTACATTGGAGAATTCCCGGATCTGCTGACAGACTTCAAATCCTGTCAGTTTGGGAAGCATGACATCCAGCAATATGATGTCGTATTCCTTGTTATGTGCCATCTCCAGTGCTTCCTCTCCGTCATAGGCACAGTCCACTTCCATATTGTCCTGTTCCAGACTGAAACGGATTCCCTTCACGATCAGCTTCTCATCATCCACTACCAGCACTCTCTTGCCTGCCATCTTCCTTAACCTCTTTATTTTACCTTTCTATTCCCGATGTATGATATTCTCATTGCACCGTAATCCTATCACATAACTTATCATAAGCATTCTGTTTGATCCCGGACACCTTCATAATGTCCTCCTTCGTCTGAAAAGCACCGTTTTTCTCCCGGTAGCGCACAATGTCCGCTGCCCTGGATGCTCCGATTCCCGGAAGCGTACACAATTCCTCTGCGGATGCCGTGTTGATGTTCACGAGTCCCTCTTCTGCCGCCTTCCCCGCAGCTTCCAGTTCTTCCGCCTCCGATGCTGTGGGAAAATACAATTTCTGTCCATCTGTCACGATTTCCGCCAGATTGACATAAAAAGGATCCGCCTCCGTCGTCATGCCCCCGGCCAGTTCCAATGCCTCCGCGGCTCGGCTGCCCTCAGGCACCTCAACGACTCCCGGTGTCCGCACCGCACCACAGACATAGACATACACCGTCTGCGGCTCGGCCACTCTGGTCTCTGCAGCCTGTTCCGCAGCTTCCAGCTCCGGGAATTCCGCAACGGATTCCCCGGGTGGAATCAGCACAATCGCTTCATCTGCTGTCCCACAGCCTGTCATAAATAACACGATGCATCCCAGCAAACCGATCAAACACCTATATTTTATTTTCGAAAAAAAATTAAAAACCATCATAGTCCCCTTCCTGTCGTTCACTCTCAGGGGATTGCCTCTCTATGCTGTCAACTTTCATTGTACTGGAATTATCCGGAATTTACAAGCCGTTTGTCAGCTTATTTCCACTTGAAAATTATGATACCTACGATTGCCACTGCCATGCCAACAGCCTTGCGCCACTCCCAGGGTTGCTTCTCCACACCGAACCATCCGAACAACTCGATGATATATGCCACAGCAAGCTGGGCGATCACAATGAGCATCACCGCTTTGGCCGGTCCCAGGGCATCCATGCTCCGAATCACCGTATAGGTAATAAAAGCACCGATGGCACCTCCAAGCAACATATATTTCGGCTCCACCTGCGCTATTTTCAGAAAGGAAGTCCGCTCCGTACACAGCCATGCTCCCAGGCATACCAGCAACGCCGTGAACTGTACAAATGCACTTGCGGTCCAGATACCGGAAGACTTTGTGACCTGGGTATTGAATACTCCCTGAATACTCATCAGCGCTCCGGAGACTAAAGCAATCAAAAAACCGATCATAGGATTCTACCACCTTTTCTTTTTAGTAGTAGTCTATCCCAGGACCGGTTCTTTCATTCCTGATTCGTCAATTCTCTGTATTTCCTAATTGCTGCGACATATTGTCCGCCAGCTGCTGCACCAGTGTCGTCACATCCTCGCCGTTCCACACCTTGGAAAACAGTACTTCCAGCTGCATCCAGAAATTCCCTGTCTCCAGCATTTTCGGAAGCGATACGCTGTCCGCATACTCATCGGCAAAAATCGTAAGTGCTCCATTATCCGCATTCTCCGCCGCATGAATGCTTGCAGGCATTTTACCGGAACGCTCATACAGTCCATCCGCATATTCTTCCGACAGATAAGCTGCAAAACGATCCGCAAGCTCCTTATGCTCCGAATAACCATTGATCACCGCCGCTCCGGTAACAGACAAAGATCTGCTCTGAAGCTCGGCACTGACATCCGGCATACGGGCAATTCCGTAGTTAAATGTAAGACTGCCGTCTGCTTTTGCATCCTCCAGCCGCTTTACCACATCCGTCGTTCCGATGGTGAACATGGTCTTGCCATCAATGAAGTCCTGGATCACGGAATCATAGGTCACGGTATCTGACTCAATGAAGAAGAACTGGTTCAGCGCCTTGTATACTTCCAGACACTGTATGGTCTCCGGATTGTTGATGTTGATATCATTTCTGTCATCACCGGGATCGCCGCCTACGATCATGTAATTACCCACGATCCAGTAGTTGTAAAAGATATTGTTCACATCCCATTTCATGACGCCTTCGACACCCTCCGGTGCATCGAATGTATCCGCAATGTTCAACAGATTGTCCACCGTAGAGGGAAGTGCTTTGGCGAAATACTGTTCCGCCAGCGCGTTTACCGCTGCTTCGTCCGCGGTAACCTGATCTGTGGTCTGATCCTCCGGAAGAGAATCTTCCTCGATGATCTCCTCACCTTCTCCTACCGGTTCGTCATTGTCACTGCTGCCGGACAGCTCTTTTTCCGCCTGTTGTGTCGCCCAGGTGCGGAGATAATCTTCATTGTATACCAGTGCACTGGTATCAAAATACACAGGATAACCAATGATTTTATCGTCATAAGTCACCGCTGCCAGTGCTGCCCGGGAAAAATGATCCGTATCGCAGATTCCCTCCGTATCCAGCACCTTTGTCGCCAGACCCGCCAGATATGCCTTCTCCAGGGAGTCACTGCTTAACAGATAGATATCCGGTATCTGATCGGAATGCAGTGTCTCCTGATTGACCGCTTCCAGATATTCACTGTCGGAAGTCAGCACCGGGATCACACGGACCTTGTTCTGTTCTCCGAAAGACACTGCTGCCGCGTTGATATAGCCGGACAGAGCTTCATCCGAATACCAGCAGTAAATGGTCTCTTTCGCCCGAAACAGCTGCAGACGTTCTCCGGTATCCTGCGTCTGGCTCATTTCCTGCGTACTTCCGTAAACAGCTGCAGCAGCCATGGCGATCACAGCTGCTGTAGCAATCATTCTTTTTTTCAAAAACATAATTACCTTAAACCTCTTATTCGATACAGGTGTCCAAAATAGCGATCATTTCGTCCACGTTTTCTCTGGTAATGACGAGAGGAGGTACAAAACGAATAATATCCGCACCGGCATTGATCAGGATCAATCCCTTCTCCAATGCTCTGTTAATGATATCTCCCACCGGATGATCAAATACCAGACCCTGCATCAGGCCCACACCACGACGTTCCTGAATACAGTCGTACTTTTCAGCCAGCTCATTCAGACGCTGTTCCAGATAAGGAGCTACCTCTCTCACATGTTCTATTATATGGTCCTCTTCGAATAAATCAAGCACTTTTTCCACAGCGGTGCAGGCCAATGGGTTGCCACCGTAGGTGGTTCCGTGATCTCCTGCAGTCAGAGAATGCTGTGCAACCTTTTCCGTCATCATAAAAGCACCTACCGGCACACCGCAGCCCAGTGCCTTGGCAGAGGTCATGATATCCGGTTTCACGCCAAAACGCTGCCATGCATACATGTAACCGGTACGGCCCATACCACACTGGATCTCATCTAAGATCAGCAGGATATCCCTCTCGTCGCACAGATCCCGTACCTGCTTCAAAAATTCTTCCGTTGCGGGATACAGTCCACCCTCGCCCTGCACGGTCTCCATAATGATAGCGCAGGTCTTGTCCGTCACCTGATCCAGCACACTCTGAAAATTATTCAGATCGGCGAATTTAATATGACCGATCATAGGCTGGAATGCCTCACGGTACTTAGGATTGCCCGTCACGGACAGAGCACCCATGGTTCTGCCGTGGAAAGAATGGTTCATGGCAATGATCTCGTGATCTGTACAGCCGTCTTTCAGATAGGCGTATTTTCTGGCTGCCTTGATGGCGCCCTCCACCGCTTCCGCACCGGAATTGGTGAAAAAGACCCGATCCATGCCGGATACTTTTTTGATCTTTCGTGCTGCTTCGATGGCGGGCACATTATAATAATAGTTGGAAGTGTGGATCACCTTGTCGATCTGTGCTTTCAGTGCATCGTTGTATGCTTTGTTCTGATATCCCAGTGCAAATACGGCTATACCCGCTACAAAATCCAGATATTTTTTACCGTCTATATCATACAGATACACACCATCGCCCTTATCCAGAACGATCTGGTACCGGTTATAGGTATGCAGCAGATCTTTTTCCGCTTCTGCAATATATTCTTTCATGGTGTCACTCATTTTATTTTTCCTCCTCATCGGATACGATTGCGGTACCGATACCCTGATTAGTGAAGATCTCCAGCAGCAGGCAGTGTGCCAGACGTCCGTCCAGGATATGTACGCGGTTTACACCATTACGGATAGCGGAAGTACAGTTATTTAACTTCGGCAGCATGCCACCGCCGATGTAACCGTCGTGGATCAGTCCCTCTGCCTCGGAGGCTGTCAGTCTGGAGATAAAGGTGGACTTGTCGTTGATATCCTTGTACAGGCCTTCGATATCTGTCAGGAATGCCAGCTTCTCCGCATGTACTGCCTTTGCGATCGCGCACGCGGCATCATCCGCATTGATATTGTAAGTATGATAATCCTTGTCCAGTCCGATGGGAGCGATGATGGGCAGGTAATCCTTCTCCAGCATATCAAAGAGGATATCGGGATTTACGCCGGTGATCTCACCCACATAACCGATGTCCTGACCGTCGGAATATTTCTTCTCTACCTGAAGGAGTCCGCCGTCCTTGCCGCTGACACCAACCGCCTTGACACCGAGCTCTTCCACCATGGTCACCAGGCTCTTATTCACCTTGTTCAGTACCATTTCCGCGATTTCCATGGTCTCCTCGTCAGTGACACGCAGACCGTTGATGAACTTTGCTTCTTTGCCGACCTTGCCGACCCAGCGGCTGATCTCCTTACCACCGCCATGCACAATAATAGGTTTGAAGCCTACCAGTTTCAACAGCGTCACGTCCTTAATGACGTTTTTCTGCAGTTCTTCGTTGCTCATGGCACTGCCGCCGTATTTTACCACAATGATCTTGCGGTTGAATTTCTGTATGTAAGGAAGCGCCTCGATCAGCACTTCTGCTTTTTTCATTACCTGTTCCATATCTTTTTCCATTGTTCTGTCCATGCCTTTCCGCAGATATCTGATCCGCCCATCACTTATTTCTTCCGTATGTCGCGCACTGTCTTAGGAACGATAGTCTGCATTGATCTTCACATAGTCATAGCTTAGATCACAGCCCCATGCAGTCGCTTCCGCATCCCCCATATGCATATCCACCAGGGCGGTGACTTCCGGATCGGAGAGGATCTTCGTAGCCTCTTCCTCGCTGTAATCACATGCCACGCCATTACCGAAAATATGGATCTTACCGCTCTTACTCTCAAAATACAGATCTACATTTTCCGGATCGAATTTAGCTCCGGAATATCCCAGTGCACAGAGGATGCGTCCCCAGTTGGCATCATGTCCGAAGATAGCTGCCTTGGTCAGGGAAGAACAAATCACGGATTTTGCCAGGGTTCTGGCATCTTCCTTGCTGGCTGCATGGATCACTTTGGTCTCGAACAGCGCCGTTGCCCCTTCGCCGTCTCCTGCCATTTTTTTTGCCAGGAAGGTAGTGATCTCGTGCAATGCCTTGCAGAAGTTGTCGTAATCTTCACCCTCTGCGGTGATCTCCTCATTGCCTGCCATACCATTTGCCAGTACTAACAGTGTATCGTTGGTGGAAGTATCACCGTCCACGGAGATCATGTTAAAGGAATCTACTACGTCTGCGCTGACGCACTTCTGCAACATCTCTTTGGAAATGTTCACATCGGTGGTTACAAAGCCTAACATGGTGCACATATTCGGATGGATCATGCCGGAGCCCTTGCACATACCGCCTAATGTCACGGTCTTGCCGCCGATCTCGGTCTCAATGGCAATCTCCTTGGAAATGGTATCGGTGGTCATGATGGCATGCGCCGCATCGGAACCGGCCTCTAAGGTGTCCGCCTTAGCTGTCACCAGCTTTTTGATTCCGGCAGTAATCTTATCTACAGGAATCTGCATACCGATGACACCGGTGGATGCTACCAGTACCGCATCCGTGGGCACGCCTAACAGTTCTCCGGCACATTTTGCTTCTGCCTCACAGCAGTCCAGCCCCTGTCTGCCGGTGCAGGCATTGGCGATTCCGGAATTGACTACCACTGCCTGTGCAAATGCGGAATGCTCCACGATCTGCTTATCCCACAGCACGGGAGCCGCCTTTACCACGTTGGAGGTAAACGTACCTGCCACGGTGCAGGGTGCCTTACTTACGATCAGTGCCATATCCTTACGATTCTGATATTTAATGGCAGCCTCCACACCTGCTGCCTCAAAGCCTTTTGCTGCGGTCACACCGCCCTGGATCTGTTTCATATTGGAATGCTCTCCTTTCGATTCCGTTTCTATTTATTAAACGCTGTAATGTTCTCTTCATTCAAAGTAAAATCATAATAGTTCAGGTCTTCCCGCTTTGTCCAGCCAATGCATTTCCAGAAAGCATTACCGATATCGTTCTGGGTAAAAGCGATCAGGCTGACTTTATTGATGTGCTCCTCTTTCAGGGCATTCATGCAGTGGACCACCATGGCTTTTCCTATGCCAAGTCTTCTATAATCTTCTCTCACACATACATGATACAGGCAGCCCCGTCGTCCGTCATGACCGCATAGGATACCGCCCACTACGGTTCCGTCCTCCCCGACAGCTACCACACTGGTGCCGGGATTCCGGTGGATAAAACGCTCCACACCTTCCCTGGAATCATCGATACTCCGGATACCGAAGCCGTGAATGGTCATCCAGAGGGCGTGCAGACCGTCATAATCTTCTATGGTCATTGGTTTGATCGTAAACTGTTTGCTCATTGATGTATGTAATCCTTTCGTCCTTGTCCTGTGTCTGCTTTAAGGGAAGCAGGGAACCAGCTCCAGGCCTTCGCTCTCGGGAAGTCCGAACAGCAGGTTCATGTTCTGTACTGCCTGACCGGCAGCGCCTTTTACGAGATTGTCCAGTGCACCCATCATAATGATGCGTCCGGTACGCTCGTCAATGACAAAGTTGATGTCCACGTAGTTGCTGCCTTCCACCCACTTGGTCTCGGGGCAGCTGCCCTTATCCAGTACACGGACAAACTTCTCGTTTGCATAATATTTATCATAGACAGCCTTTACCTCTTCATAGGTAGGAAGTGTGCCGTCCGGTTTTCTCTTCAGTGTTGCATATTCGGTTGCCAGGATCCCCCGGTTCATGGGTACGAGGTGCGGGGTAAAATTGATGGTCACCTGACAGTTGCCCGCATAGCCTAACTGCTCCTCGATCTCGGGAGTATGTCTGTGACTTGCCACACCGTAGGCTTTCATATTCTCATTCACTTCGCAGAACAGGTTTGGCACTTTGGCTCCTCTGCCTGCACCGGAAGTTCCGGACTTGGCATCCACGATCAGGGTATTCACATCGATCATACCTTCTTTTACCATAGGGTAAGCGGTCAGGATCGAGCAGGTGGTATAACAGCCGGGATTAGCCACCAGTCTGGTCTTCTCCGTGATCTTGTCACGGTTGATCTCGCAGAGTCCGTATACTGCTTCCTCGATGAACTGCGGCGACTTATGCTCGATGCCGTACCATTTTTCATAGGTAGCTACATCCTTGATACGGTAATCAGCGGACAGATCCACAATTTTCACCTGGGAAAGGATTTCCTCGGATAACAGTCCTGCCAGGAATCCCTGAGGGGTTGCGGTGAAGATCACATCCACCTGCTTCGCCAGTTCCTCCAGATTATCATCCTTGCAGATATCCTCCACCAGCTGGAACATGTTCTGGTATACCTGATAATACTTCTTATCTATATAGCTTCGGGAACCGTACCATACGATTTTGGCATCCTTGTGATTCAACAGGATACGTACCAGTTCTCCTCCGGCATAACCGGTTGCTCCGATGATTCCTACTCTGATCATTTTTTTACCTCACACTCATTTCATTGCATTTCTGTGTCATCGAATTGCTTCGCAGCAAGCTGCTCCCGCAATTCTGCTTTGGAACTGTTCAGAACCCCATTCGCAAAATCGCTGCTGCGCTTTTCCGATATTCATCTGACTCTGAATAGTTCCATGATACCACTTTCTTCCTAAATGTCTACTACTTTTTTCATTTTTATGCATGTTTTTTGGATTGATACGTATATTTATGCACTTATTCATACTTTTTCTATGTCTTTATGCAATATAGCGGAATAATATTCACTCTGCTTTTACCGTACTTCCTTTTCCGATTAAAATCTGCTACAATAAGTGTGTTGCGCAATGCAATCCGCGCATCTATTTTTTTAGCTTCTACGAGAGCGGAAATGAGGAAATTATGGCTTTTGACGGCGTTACCATTGCCTGTGTAATATCTGAACTGAAAAAAGAACTGATCGGCGGAAGGCTGTACAAGATCGCCCAGCCGGAGAATGATGAACTGTTACTGACGATCAAACAGCCCACCGGGCAGAAGCGCCTGCTGTTATCCGCAAGTGCTTCTCTCCCGCTGATCTATCTGACGGAAACCAATAAACCCAGCCCCATGACTGCCCCCAACTTCTGTATGCTTCTGCGCAAACACTTGCAGAACGGCCGTATTGTGAACATCTCCCAGCCGGGGTTGGAACGTATTGTGCATATTGACATTGAACATCTGGATGAGATGGGCGATCTGCGTCACAAGACACTGGTCATGGAGCTGATGGGCAAACACAGTAACCTGATCTTCTGTAATGACGACAATACCATCATCGACAGTATCAAGCATGTCTCCTCCGCTGTCAGCAGCGTCCGGGAAGTCCTGCCGGGACGTCCCTACTTCATTGCCCACACCCAGGACAAGCTGGATGCCCTGACCTGCGATGAGAATACGTTCCGTGAAATGCTTGCCGCCAAACCCCAGCCGGTCTTCAAGGCGGTCTACGGAAGCTTCACCGGCATCTCGCCCGTACTGGCACAGGAATTATGTCATGAGGCCGGTCTTGATGGGGAACGTCCTACAGCGGCACTGACACCCACGGATTACCATACTTTATACGGAATCTTTTCCAAAATGGTCACTTCTATCAGGGAAGAAGCCTTCTCTCCATGCATCGCCTACACCGGCACCCGCCCCGTGGAATATGCAGCGGTTCCCCTGACGATGTATGGCTCGGGAGCGGATCATTTGGAATCCTACACTTCCATGTCCGCCCTGCTGGAGCATTTTTATGCGGAGAAAAATACATTAACCAGGATCCGTCAAAAATCCTCCGACCTGCGCCGTATCGTCCAGACAGCCCTGGAACGTGATATTAAAAAATATGACCTCCAGCTGGCACAGATGAAGGACACGGAAAAGCGGGAAAAATACCGCATCTACGGTGAACTGCTCAATACCTACGGTTACAACGCAAAGCCCGGTGACAGATCCCTCACCGCCGTGAATTATTATACAAATGAGCCGGTAACGATCCCCCTGGATCCCACCCTATCCCCCACGGAAAATGCGAAAAAATATTTCGACAAATACGGCAAATTAAAGCGTACTTATGAGGCGCTGTCCGAGCTGACCTGCCAGGTCAAGGAAGAGATCGACCACTTAGAGACCATCAGCACAGCACTGGACATTGCCCTGAAGGAAGAAGACCTGGTGGAGATCAAGGAGGAACTGACCCAGAGCGGTTACATCCGCCGAAAAGGCGGCACGAAAAAAGTAAAGATCACCAGCAGGCCCTTCCACTATTTAAGCAGCGACGGCTTCCATATTTATGTAGGGAAAAATAATTTCCAAAATGACGAACTGACCTTCAAATTCGCCACAGGAAATGACTGGTGGTTCCATGCCAAAGGCATCCCCGGCTCCCACGTGGTAGTAAAGACCGAGGGGAAAGAGCTGCCGGACCGTACTTTTGAAGAGGCTGGCAGACTGGCTGCCTACTATTCTAAAGGCAGGGAACAGGAAAAAGTGGAGATCGATTACGTCCAGAAAAAACAGGTCAAAAAGCCTGCCGGTGCTAAGCCGGGATTCGTGGTCTATTATACGAACTACTCCCTGATGATCGACAGCGATATCTCAGGTATCAAAAAGCTCAGCGACTGACCAGCCTATGCATCCGGCACCTAACTTTATGCATATTTATACTGTATATTTTCCGATTTATACATTTATGTGCATATTTTAATTTGTTTTATTCATTTTTATGATTTATTTATGCAACTTTTCTGCTTGCTTTTGCGAATATAATGTTGTATAGTAAATGTCAGAGCGTAACACACGATCCCAACATCTGATGCATTACGGATTGCTTCGTGCTTTTAGGCTTTTGCCCCTGGCATCATACACACTATAAAACGGAGGATTTTATCATGAAGGAAAAAGTAGTTTTAGCTTATTCCGGCGGTCTGGATACTACCGCTATCATTCCCTGGCTGAAGGAGAATTTTGACTACGAAGTTATCTGTGTCTGTGTCAACTGCGGACAGGCAGAGGAGCTCGACGGTCTGGAAGAGAGAGCCAAGGCCTGCGGCGCTTCCAAGCTGTATATTGAAGACGTTATCGATGAATTCTGTGATGATTATATTGTTCCCTGTGTCCAGGCTCATGCCGTATACGAGAACAAGTACCTGTTAGGTACCTCCATGGCAAGACCTCTGATCGCCAAGAAGCTGGTAGAGATTGCCAGAAAAGAAGGCGCTGTAGCTATCTGCCACGGTGCTACCGGTAAGGGTAACGACCAGATCCGTTTCGAGTTAGGTATCAAGGCTCTGGCTCCCGATATCAAGATCATCGCTCCCTGGAGAAGCGACAAGTGGAACATGGACTCCCGTGAATCCGAGATCGAGTACTGCAAAGCGCATGGTATCCATCTTCCTTTCTCCACCGATTCTTCCTACAGCCGTGACCGTAACATCTGGCACATCAGCCACGAAGGTCTGGAGCTGGAGGATCCCGGCAACGAGCCCAACTACGAGCATCTGCTTGTCTTAGGCGTAACTCCTGAGAAGGCTCCCGATGAGGGTGAGTATGTGACCATGACATTTGAAAAGGGTGTTCCCACTTCCGTTAACGGCGAGAAGATGAAGGTATCCGATATCATCCGTACCCTGAACAAGCTGGGCGGCAAGCACGGTATCGGTATCGTAGATATCGTAGAGAACCGTGTTGTAGGTATGAAGTCCCGTGGTGTCTATGAGACTCCCGGCGGCACCATCCTCATGGAGGCTCACCAGCAGCTGGAAGAGCTGATCTTAGACCGTGATACTTATGCATTCGAGAAGGAAATGGGTGCAAAGTTCGCAAGCCTGGTATACGAAGGCAAATGGTTCACTCCTCTCCGTGAGGCTGAGCAGGCTTTCATTGAGAAGACCCAGGAATATGTAACCGGTGAAGTGAAATTCAAGCTCTACAAGGGCAACATCATCAAGGCAGGAACCACTTCTCCTTACTCTCTGTACAATGAGAACCTGGCTTCCTTCACCACCGGTGATCTGTATGATCATCACGATGCAGAAGGCTTCATCAATCTGTTCGGTCTGTCACTGAAGGTTCGTGCCATGAAGCTGCAGGAGAACGAGAAGAAGCTTGGCAACTAATAATTATTCGGCGATTTTGTGAATAAAGCTATGAAATGATACAGTAAGAGGTGTCTATGATCACAATGCAGACAATTACCGCCATAGGACTGATCTATCTGATCGGTATCAACCTGGCAGGCTTCATTATCATGGGCGTCGATAAAAAAAGAGCCATCCGGGGTGCCTGGCGCATCTCGGAGGCTTCTCTTTTTTTAACGGCGCTATTGGGCGGCAGCCTGGGATGTATTCTGGGAATGCAGCATTTCCGGCATAAGACGAAGCACTGGTATTTCAAATACGGAATGCCGGCGATCCTGGTGGCACAGGTACTGCTTTTTGTCCTTTTATTCAGGTAGGAGTTATGCTATACTGATTGTATGATGTCGGGGTCAACAGCCCCCGACTTTGATGCCTACGGATTGTTCCGTGCTACGCACTCCCACAATCCTACCCAATATTCGCATATCGTGGGATTATCATCCCACTTTTATGCTCATATCGGGGCGGGTCCTAAGGTCTTTCACCCACTTATGAGCAAGCTCATATGGGCTTAGACCTTTTGACCCTGGCATCATTGTATATAAGTTCAGTCTTTCGTATTTACAGAGGAATAACATACACGGAGCAGATTCCAGATATCTGTCTCTACGTGTATTTGGGAGGTGTCGATATGCATATAGCAGTATGTGATGATAATGTAGCCGACAGAAAACAGTTAGAGCGCTTGCTAAAGCGGGAATCCGACAAACGTGCTGCATCTACGGGGATCATTTATACCGATTCTTTTGGTAATTCTACCGCACTGCTGTCCAATCCCATGCAATACGATGCCTTTTATATCGACATGTGTCTGACAGAAGGGACCACCGGTACGGATGTGGTCAATGCCCTCACAGCACAGGGTGTCAACGCTCCCATTATATTATGCTGTTCCAAGATCAATTACAGGGAACAGACCTATCCGGAAAATGTCATCTTCCTAGACAAGCCCATCAAAGTAGCGGAACTGGCACAGAGCATTGACCATGCCCTGGAGATCATGGCGAAAGCAGTTCCCCTCATCGAGCTTCGTGAGGATGAGGATACCATCTATGTGACCGAACCGGATATTCTCTACGCTGAGGAAGAGGGCCGCAATGTCATCGTAACCCTGAAGGACGGCCGTACCGTAAAAGTCGCTACCACCGCCATCAATTTATTCTCCCAGATAGAAAATCATCCCACCTTCTTTGCCCCTACCGTTAGGGCCATACTCAACGGCAGATACATGGAGAAGCTGGGATTCCGTAAAGTCATTATGTGCGATGGGAAAAAGTTCCCGCTGCACAGAGACTGCGTTGCTTACGCAAAACAGCTCCTGGCAGAGTATCATGCGTAACTTGAAAGTTAGTTAATGAATCTGTTTTCAAATCTCCGTAGCCCTTGGCAGGGTATAAGAAACGCGACACGCTCGCGCTCTGTCGCAGAGCGTAGCGGTACATAAGCGAGGAAAGTACCCTCGCTAAGTACCGACGTCTGCTTACGGTCTGCTTATTCTTATACCCAGCCGGGGCTACTGGTTTTTTGAAAGCTTTTGTACCAAAGTGCTCCAAAATCGTCAAAAAAGTACAAAAACATAGCATTTTGCATTTGGAAACAGTATTATTTTCGCAAAGACATGATTATCCTTCCGTTTGGTACAAAGAATTTAATTTTTTCTAGTTTTTTGTATCAGAAAAGTAATTTTATGCCAATTTGCGAAAATCATTTTTAAAGCAAATTTCTGGAATATTCAAGAAAACAAAACTCCCGGGGCGGACAGAATGCCTTCCGGAAGCTGTTTGTCGGAGAGTGTTGATATTCCCTTAAGAAGTGGTCAGGATTCAGGGTGGAGCGAACACGATGTTCGCGACAGGCGGTCGGCGACATGGATGTCGCCTAGAGCCGTGCCCGTCCGGATTTGGGATACTATATCCACTTCTTTAGGGAATTCACACTCGGAGACGTTACAGCTGTCGGAAGGCATTCTGTTCGTTCCGGGAGTTCGTCCGGTTAGCCAACGATCATTCAATAACTCTCAATTTACACCGTTACGATCACGCCGCCGTCATTGGCGTACATGCTGCTGACGCCACGGGTGTCCATGATCAGGCAATCTCTGAACTGTACCTTATCCGTAAGAAGCTTTTTGATGGTCTCGGCGCGGTCCGGTGCATTACAATGGGTGATCATCAGTGTGCGGTGTTGGGCGTCTCCGACTTCCTCTAAAATGATCTCTGCCATTCTGCGGAGTGCCTTCTTCATACCGATACTCTGTCCTCTCTGCACGATATTTCCCTTGTCTCCTGCCATAATGGGTTTAATGCTTAAAGTGGATGCCACCAGTGCCTTCACGCCGGTCAGTCTCCCGTTCTTACGCAGAGTCTCCAGATTATCCAGTACAAAATACGTATGCATATTGCTGCGGAATTCCTCGATCTGTTTTACGATCTCTTCAAAGGGAAGGCCCTGTTCCTCCAGTTCTACCAGCTTCTTCACGATCTGCGTCTCACCGCAGCTGGCGGATTCGGAATCGACGACATGGATCTGCTTCTTACCGTATTTTTCCCGATACAGATTCATTCCCAGCACGGCGCTGTTGTAACTTCCACTCAGATGAGAAGATAATGTAATGGCATATACATGCTCTGCCTCTGTACAATAAGCCTCCCGGAACTTCTCCGGAGAAGGGCATGCAGATCTGGGACATTGAGGAGATTCCGCTACTTTTTTCAAAAACTCTGCCTGATCGAAGCTCTCATCATCCTGGATTCTATAGTCTCCCACTTCCAGTCCCAGCGGAACGATCTCAAACCGGGGATCCTGCAGATACTCTTCCGGCAATTCACAACAACTGTCTACTACGATTTTATAACTCATAACACCGTCTCCACTTTTTCATCTTAATATCATAATGATCATAGTCTTACTATTTACATAATTTACTATTCATTCTGTTATACGCAAAACCATCGCATGTAGTTTTTCATACTACATATAATAGCACGTAAGTTCTCCGGCGTAAAGAGGAAACGAAATATTTCTTTTTTTACTTAAAGAGTTCTTTTTTTATCACCCTATTTCTCTCATGCATTCCTTGAATGGCTTCTCCCAGATTTTCAATTTTGCCATTTAAAAAGCCTTTCTCTAAGGTAATATGGTCTCCCGTCACTCTATTTACACTTTCAGCCAGTGCTTCCACATCCTGCTGTAATCCAATTCCTCCTGTGTGTCCAAAGACCTGATTAATTTCACTTGGAATTGCCCTGACAGTATGTCTGTCACCGCATTCATGCCATGTGAGATTGTTGAATTTCATATAATCGTCCACATCTTCTCTGGATATTCCTAATCTCTCTGCAATAATATCACTTGCTTGTGAAAAAGTTCCTCCATTGCGTTTGGTATCCATATGTTCCAGTTGAACATGCCCTTCTGATGTTCCCTCTGAATTTTCCCATTCCAGTCCATATTTCCGTTGCATGAGTTCATTTATTTTCTCATTTGTAAATTCATGTTCAAAAGGCGTAAAATCCGGTTCTCTGTGACTATAATTCACAGTATCTGTTCCATACGCTTCTTTCATGTGTTCTGCAAATTCTTTACCTGTATATGTAATATCTGAGTTAGATACTTTATCATGAATTTTCAGTTCAGCGTCTTCTCTAAGGCGACAACCGCTTTCTCCCGGTGTTCCTTCTTCTAACCATTCTACACGTCTGGCGGATGGAAGTTTCTGTTCCGTAACATTTTCCTCCAAAACGTCGCGCATAATATCTTCTATTTTTAGTTCTTCAGGAGATTCCTCTTCTTCCTCCAGTTTCTCGGGAATATCCTCTTCTTCCTCCAGTTCCTCGGGAATATCCTCTTCTTCCTCCAGTTCCTCGGAAAAGTCCTCTTCTGCTTCTTGAGTTTCTACTTCAAGTCTCCCATTCTCCACAGCATCCCGAAGATTGTTCAATGCATCTACATCTTCGGTTTCTTCAACAAATTCATCCAATATTTCCCCTGTTACACTGAAATCCGGCTCCGATATTTCATTTTCTTCCGATAGTTTCTCCTCATCCACCTGTAGCCTTCCACTCTCTACAGCATCTCGAAGATTGCTCAACGTGTCTACGTCTTCCGCCTCCTCGATAAACTCATCCAACACTTCCTCTGGAATACTCATTTCCGGTTCTGATGCTTCTGTTTCCTCCGGTAGTTCCTCTGTATCTACTTGTAATCTTCCATTCTCTATAGCGTCCCGCAAGTTATTCAGCGCATCTATATCTTCGGTTTCTTCCAAATATTCATTCAGGACTTCTTCTGTTACATTCAACTCAGGCTCCGTTTCTTCCGCAGTTTCTGATACTTCCGACTCTATCATTGAATCCTCAGATAATCCCTCCAACTGTAATTCATCCGGTAATTCCAAATCGCTAATCTCATCAAAGTCATTCACCCCTTCCGCTTCTGTATTTAGATCCATATCAAAATTGGTATCTATATCCGTTTCAAAATAACTGTCACCTTCTTCAAAACCTACTTCAAGACTACCATCAGCTTCCATTCCAAGATCATCTTCGAGGTAATCATCTATTTCTGCTCCAAGATCGTCCTCCAATGTACTGTCAATGTCCTCTCCAAGATCACTGTCTGTTTCTATGCCGGTGTCTACATCAGCATCACATTCCACATCCATATCCGCTCCGCAATCACCATCAAAATCGCACATGAACCTTTCCTTTCTTAATCCTCTTTATCTTCCTTTGAATTCTCCGGTTCCCGATATAATAAAATCTGCTTTTCCTTTTCAGAAAATGTAAAAGAAAATTCTGTCTCACACTTCCGGTATAGTTTTATCTTTGTACATATTTTCAAGCGTTCTACATCAATATCCGTATATTTATCCCACTCTTCCTTCATGAGTTTTGATAAATGATATATCAATTTTTTTATATCCGCAGCATCCCTGATAGAAGCCCGATATTTTTCCAAGGCAACATTCGCAATATAATCTGCGTTGGAACGAACCTTAAAATCACAACTCTCCGCACAATATTTACATTGACTGCACTCTTGAAACGGTTTCAACAGCCCCAAATGCTCCTTCCAATAAGTTGCTCTCTCTGCTACTTCTTCATTAGGAACACTCAGACGAATTCCTTCTTTTTCCCGGATATCCTCCGTCATCACCAACTGCGGTGTATCAAGTTTGCTATAATATATGTAAGCCTCTCCCGGTTTTAATTTAGATAAACGATTTTCTTCCTCTTCACCCATATTCGTGCTATCTGCTATCAATTCCTTTTCGATTGACTGCACTAAGCGGAACGATACCTTAATATCCGTATTTGCAACTACTTCCCTGCTAACTTTGGTAGGTGACTGATCCGCAATAATGATACTCGTGCCATAAGACCGAATCTCCGCAATCATGTCCTGTAAAGCCTTCACTGTTGTCGCCTGAGAATTCGGGCTTCCTTCTCCTGCATCCGCACTGCCTCCTCCCAACAGAACATGCGCTTCGTCTATTAATATCGCATTTTTTAATTCACCATCACCAACATGATTATGCTTGGTATAAAGACAAATATTGATTAAAAGCAATGCAATAATCAAAGATTTTTGTTCCGCATTGTCTATTGCATTCAGTTCCAATACCGTAGGCTGTGTTAGAAGATCCTCTATTGGTACAGTATTGATACTATCATATATATTGCTGTTTTGCTCTATTAGATTAGACAACCGCAGTAATCCGGCACTTTCTAAATTTCCCTTGACCTCTTTACTATAATTTGTATTTTTAAGCAGTTTCTTGAATACGATAATAAATTCATGCAAACCAAACAGTGTGACATCCGGATCTCCTGCTATACTGTAATCTTTCCATCCATACTGCATATAGCAGGTTCTGATTGCTTTTAGGAAAATCATATCCAACGGCGAAGGCATAGAAAATGCCGCCTTAAACGCGCTCGCGAGGCTGGGAATATACTGCTCTATTCGGATTCCCTTCGGCGGTATAAATGGATTAATTACAAAAGGACAAACTGCATTATTGCCTGGTGTAAAAATCTGTAGTTTCGGCAAAGCATCAATCATCGCACGATACTCTGTTTTTGTAGGTTCAATTGCCAAAAAAGGAATTCCCCTTCTTGCAAACTGTAACAGCAAATTCACCGAAAATGTAGTTTTGCCGGAACCAGGTGTTCCCACTACTAAAGCATGCTTGGTAAATGACTTTTCAGGACAGCCTATCATAATTTTTGAAGAATCATTTGTAACCAATCGGCCTATCTGAATGTTATGTTCGTCTACAACATCCTGTGCAAATTGTTCCTGTGCCTGTAATACCTGATTACTTTTTAGGGCAGTCATTGTCTTTTCATATAATGGCAGCCGATAAAAGCTTGCTGCCTCCTCCGCTGTTATCATATAGGGAAGTCGAAAAAGTCTTTGCGCCAGCGGAATTGCAACCTGAATCCTTTTATTACGATAATAGTGCATCAAGCGTGCATTTACATTCCAAACATAATATGGAAACTGCTTATCCAGATCAATTTTTTCGGAAGTCAAGTCTATACAGATTGGGTCGCATTTGATAATCTGCTCTTTTCCACTCTGTAAATGGCTGATTACCTTTGTTGCCAGACTTGCACAACAGGCCCTTTCCCCAAATACCAGAATATTATAAAGAAAATAAGGTTCATTCCTGCGTTCGTTATAATAATGATAAGCCTTTAATGGTTCTCCTGCTGCCGAATCACGATAGAGTTCTCTATTGATCATCATGCCTGATGTAATTCTTCCCAATTCACCAGCCACTTCATTGATTATCGTAATTTCTTCTGTTGTCATTTGAACCGGAAACAGTTGGAAACTTATACAACAATTCTCCTGTTGACTCATTCCGGAAATCAATGCATTAAAATTGGAAACATTGTGCCCGGGAATTACATCACAAAAATAATATGGATATATTGAATTGGCATTTCCAAGGCATCTTTCACTTTTAACCACGGAATACACACAACCGTCATCCACTTGACCTAACGTATTCGTCAAATCTTGATTTACGCTTTCCTCTGTCCGAATTCCGAACTGCATGGCAGATAAAGTTGTGACATAGTTTCTCTCGATATTTTCCAGCATATAGGCAATGCTTTCTTTGTCCGATCCCAACTTTCGCAGTACGCCAAAAATGCGTATTTTAGAGCGAAAAATTTGATTTTCCGTTTTCTCTGTCAGCCAAAGCAATTCCAGGCAGACATTCTGACTCACCATTCTATGTGTTTCAGACAATATCTGCTGAAATGTATCTGCTATTTTTTCGCAATTTTCCTGTAAATTTGTGTTTGTTGAAATACTACTGGGGAAAGAAGATATCTCGAAAACACTCATGCCTAAATATCTGTTATCTGCCAATTTGTAATAGCATATACTCATGTTATGCACCTATAATCCTCTAAATCTTACTATTATCAATCTATAGCATTATCAGCCAGTATCTTATTCCGTAAATCTGCGAATTCTCTATCGATTTCTTTGTCGATTCCAACCTTTCTGCACTCACATGCAAATAATAACTGTTCAATTTCATATTCTCTACTCATATAATTTTGACATTGTTCAATTACCGCCTGTTGTACTTGAATTTTATTTTCAACGTCCTTACTTGATTCCATATTTATCGTTATTGCTGCTTCATGTTTTCTTTTTTGAGTCTTTTTAACATCCTCCTGTTCATTAATTGCTTGATAATTTTTTTCTTTATCGGCTTTTAGATCATTAATATTTCTACTTTTTACTGTAATCATAGGAATTGCCGTTCCCAGGTCAAACGTTAAAACAAATAGTCCAAGGCATATTGCAGCAGATCCCAATGAACACAAATAAATACCTATTATAAGAAAAACTACAAGTGCAACACCAGAAATAGTACAACTTCTTTTTTCTTTTAATAGTTTTTCATCACAAATACTAATATTATAATCTCTCTCACTTATTTTGCTATCTATTTCCTTAAGCGTTCTATTATGAGCTGCATTTTCTCTGACCATGTCTTGATCAATAGAATCTTTCTTTTTCTTCAAAGAATTTATTACATTCTCGTGCATTGTTATAATATTCTTCACTTCTTCTATCTCGTATCTTGTTTGTACTTTTGAAAGTTTCTTTTTATACTCTTCATACTGCTGTTTCCCTTTTTCGTATTCTTCCGCTGATACCAACTGCCGAAAATATGAAAACCACTCATTCATCTTTGCTTCAAAACCAGAATCATACTCTCGTACCATAAAATTATTACTGTTGGATATCATCATTCCCCACCAGCCTCTGTAATCTTCTGGATAAAGCTTGATGATTTGATTATATACTTCTATAGCCTCTGTATAATTTCCAAGCCTCATATAAGTCTCTGCATTTTGCAATAATCTATCCAAGGACTGATTATTTTCATACACAGTTTTCCTTGAAATCGTACTCTCTTCTTTCTTCTGCCGTGCTACTTTTTCAATTCCTCTTAACAAATCCTGTTCAAAGCCAATCCTTCCCATATCCTGGCTCTGTAAAATCTGAAATTCATCCGGCAATTCATCTATTGTGATATCTCTAAAACATGGAATAAGCAGCTTCTCTGAATTTTCTCTCATCATAGTAAGAAAGCGGCTCCATTCATTTTTTACCCAAGGTGCCGTAAATTCATCTCTTTCTGTTCCAATGACCAGCATTATCTTAGACGAATTCAATGCAGAATAAATATAAGGCTCATATTTCTGTCCCAATTTGTCTTCCAAAGATATTCTGGAAAAAAATACACGATATCCTTCCTTCGTCAAATGATTATACACATCTTGTGCCAACACAGAAGACTTTGTTCTCTCTCCATTAGGAGCCTTTTCCTTATAGCTAATAAAAATATCATACGGTTCTTCCTGTTGGGCAATCCTCAGAATCTCTTTCTGAATTCGATCAATTTCTGCTGCCTCTTTCTCATACAGGTTTTTCTGTGTATAGTCTGCATGTTCCAGTGCCATCTGATAGTCAGTATCCTGCAGGATCGGCTGTGCCTGCATACGATTGATTGTAGGTTTTCTCTCTTTGGTTGCCGGGTCTTCCACATACTCTATTCCGTACCTGCAAAGAACAATTGACCAATATGCTTCTGCATCATTACTATCTTCATCTAAAATATGCTCATAAATAGCCAGTGCCTTATCAAACTCACAATTTTGGCGATAATGATTTGCCCTATTAAACAAATTTGCTCTTTTCTCATCATCTGTGGACGGCACAGTCTGCTGTGTCCGGCAATACTCACAAACCGCTGTTTTTTCACCTTCCTGAATATTCAGATTACCTCCACACATTTTGCATTTGTACACTATCATATGCTTTTATCCCTCTCCTACGATTCTTTTATTTGTAAACTACTTCAAAAGCTTACATTTTTTATTTCTGTCATTTAATAAAATAACCATTTCTCGAACCGTCTTTTTCACAAGTTCAATATCTGATTTTTCAATTGCATCCGCAAGTTCACTTACTTTTAATGTAATCTGTGCCTCTACACCCGACAGAGCCTCATTTGACGTCGGATCTGAGTAGCGTACTGCTTCATACACTTTATTTACTTCGTCTCTGACCTCAGGCAGTTCACTTCGTGTTAATAATGACTCAATGTCTACAGTGAGTGAACGAATAAAAAATGTCTTGTTTTTCACTTTCACATCGATATCACTAACTACAGAAGATGCCGTCTGCGCCAAAGCTGCGCTGATTCCGCCAAAGCCTACCACCAACAGGCATATTATAATTCCAAGCCAAACTGGGAACTGGGGAATTGTCATACAAAGAACTCCCACAACCAGCATTGCAATCATAGTGCTGTAGCTAATCTGCAGCAGTGGAATATTATAAAACGTCTTTGTCAGATCATCCTTAATCGCATACCATCCAATTCCAAGCTGCGCAAGAAAAAGTATCATAATAAATGCATATCCAACCCAAAAAGCTCCGCCAAATTTGCTCATTCCTGCGACCTCATTTGGCGTAATAAAAACAATTACATTGAAAAGTACAACCACGGCAGCCCATACAATAACATACATCTTAAACTTTGATTTCATAGTAATAATCTCCTTTTACAATTCAAGCAACAATCTGTTTTTCTGAGCAGTAAATTCCTCATCTGTAAGCAATCCGGCTTCTTTCATCAAATTAAGCTTTTCCAGTTTTTTCTTAAATTTTGACAAATCATCTGTCTCAGCTGTTACATTATCTATATTTGATTCTTTTTCAAGATTTACAGGCGATGATTGTTCTGTTGGATCAGCTTTTAAGTGAATCATTCCCGGAATATCCGGCTCATTTTGTACAGATGATGCATGCGTGTTTATTGTTCTGCCAGCGGGTTCCATTAGGCCACCCATCGTCTGATTTGCAATAGTATTCACTGCACTACCAAATGCTCCACCGACTCCAAATCCCATACCCAGTCCCATTGCCGCATTTCTCAGGTCTGAACCGCTTCCTTCATTTCTTGCAATATCACCCATAACGTCAAATCCACGTTCTTGTTGATATGTATATCCTTCCTGCGCTCTTTTTGTAGCCATTCCCTGAGATTCTATTATTGTCTGCTGTGCTTTTGTCTGTGCTTTAATGAGTTCAACGTTCTGTTGGATTTGCGCATCTCTGACATCTGCATATGCCCTAAAATGTAACTCCTTGAATTTTTCATACTGAGACTCGCCATCCGGCTTAAGTACCGTTGTTACAAAAAATTTTTTTAAAGAAACACCATATTCTTCAAAATCAGGAACTAATAATGCCCTAAGGGCTTCTGAGAATTCAGATAAATGTTCGTCTACTTCAAAAATATTAATTTTTTGGGTTCGCATAGTCTGCGCTATGTACGACTTTACTCTCGTCATTAAAAAAGCTCTGAAATAATCTACCACCCTTGCCTGGCTTAGATAATTTTCTGTTCCTACCAGCTTTAATAATAATTTTCTGGAATCCGTCGCCTGTAATGTCATTTCTCCACAGGCGCCTATAGAAAGTTGAAATCCGTATTGCGGATCCATATACTCTACCTTCGAATCAGTTCCCCACTTGATTGCCATTTGTTCCGTTTTATTGATAAAATATACTTCGCAGTGAAATGGCGTCTGGTCTCCTGTCACACGATTCAGAAATTTCCCAAGTTGAGGAACATTCTGTGTTTCCAATGTATATTTGCCCGGACCAAACAGGTCCAATGCCTGTCCGTTCATGAAGAAAATAGCTTCCTGAGATTCATGAACAATCAATTGCGTCATGCTGTTAAAATCTTCCAGCGGACTTTTCCAAATAAATGTTGTATTATCACCTTCGTATTTTATTACATCTGCTATTTGTGCCATGTTGAATTCTCCTTTCTCTATTCCTATTCTGATAAAATAGGATCTGCTAACATAGTATATCCATAATAGGCCTCTACACCACTACCACCGCTTATATCTATTTTCAAATCAGTTACCCCTAGAATATTTATTTGAATATTGTATGGTTTGGTATCACGTTCAATTTGTTCATCACTAAACAATAATTTTCCATCACCATATATTCTTATCACACCATGATATTTTGATCCCGCCAATTCTTCTACTGCTACAGTTGCATTTAAATATTGATACTTTCCATCAATAGCATATGTCCAACTTGTATCATAATCACATTCAAAAACCCCACTTTCTAAGCAATACGAATACACATTTCCCAATGTATCTTTTTCACCTTTTGCATCAACTATATGCTCTTTATATGCGATATAATATGGCGAAATATCCGCCAATGAAATGGATTCTATCGTACACTCCTTTTTTAATTCTTCAATCTTATCACCTGATAATAAGCATGATTGGAAGCCCTCAATATATGCAGCCATTGAAGAATATCCCTCACTTCTACATATATTTTTTGCTTCAACAACAATATTTTTCTGATAAGCATTTGCTGCTTTATCAAATAATTCTTTTGCTTTTGTATACTCACTCCATTTTTCACTACTATCAATTTTAGAAAGAATATCCCCACACTGAATATATTCTTTCTGTTCAAACAATACTATTGCCTGTTCATAATAATAAATTCCAATGTTTGAAAGATAACTTTGTGAATCGCTATAATCACTTAACTCTATAAACATCTGTTGTGCCAAATCATACTGTCCGTCATCATAATAACTAACCGCCTGTGTATAATTTTCTTCTTTTTCCAATTCTGCGACTGTTTTGTCTATCTCCACCTGCAATGCCTTTGCCTGAGTAGATATATCATATCCTTCCGGCATTGAAGTAATTTTCTCCTGGGCAAGTTTATAATCCCCATTATCCATAGCATTCTGAGCCTGTTGATACAAAGCTGAAGCAGCTTGTTCAATATAGGATGACACATCTGCATAATCTGATATTTCCTGCAATTGCTGAATTGCTTCTGCATATGCACCACTATTGTAATATGCCAATCCCTGCTTATATGCTCTATCACGTTCTTGTATCTGACTTCTAATATTTTCCACCTGACTTTTGGCATCTTTATAATTACCCATTTTGTCAAAGGCTTCCAATGCCTCTTCATATTGCTGTTGATCATATAGGGTCACAGCATTTTCATATCTTGTTTTCTTACTGTGATTAGTTATTCCTATAATAGTTCCTACAATTACGACCAGGCCTATCATTACTGTTGTTGCGACCAATTTTATTTTTCTAACCTGTTCATCCTTCTCCTTTTGCTTTTTATATGCATTTTCTGCCAGTTCAGCCCGCCTACGTTCCTCCAGTTTTTTCTCTTCCTGTGCTACTTTATTCTGATGTATTTGGTTTCTGCATTGATATTCCAGATTCCCAGCGTTCTTATAATTTCCCAGTATTGAAAACAATTCAATTGCTTCCTCAAGTGTTTCTTGATTTGTACTTTTTGATTTCATTACTGCAGTTTCATATATTGATGCCTGATTTGCTTTTATCAGATTACCATTTACCTCGGAATATAACTTACCGCAATATTCACATTTCAAAATATCTTTGGTTACATAACTTATATTTCCGCCACATTCCACGCATTTTCCCATTGTATTTCTCCTTTTATCTTTCAGCAATATCTTTAGTATTTATAATACTCATTTTCGTATTTATAGTATACATTTCCACATCAATAATATCAATAGTCTGTTTATGCTTTATCACTATACTAATAGTATCAAGGTGGAGGTATTAAGATGAGTTATATATGTGAAAATATAGGCGAACGCCTACGCCGCAGACGCTTAGATGTTGGATATACCCAAGAGCATCTGGCCGAACTAGCCGATATGCATCCCACTTACATCGGTCAGGTAGAACGTGGTGAAAAAAATATTACTATTGAAAGTTTGGAAAAAATATGTGTTGCATTGGATTATCCTATGGATGAATTATTTTTTAATATTCACACCCTGAATTCTCATAATCAGCATGCAAAAGAATGTTATGATTTGATAATCAATCAGCCCATTGACGATCAGAAAAAGCTCTGTGTCATTATTGAAGATATCATAAGATATAAGGAGTAAAATATATTAACAACTATTTTGCTTTCCCATCCTCTATTTTGTCTTGAATCACTACTTTTTCCATGCTATAATTCAACCAATATTTTCTTGAACATTATGTCCTGTTTTTTAGTTCTATAAGGAGTCCCCATGATTGCATTACAGATTACATCCATGAAAAATTTTATGAATCATCTGCTGGTAGCCGACACCTTCGATCCTTTTTTATTGGAAGAAGCCACCATCAGCACCGCCCTCACCGTAACCATCGACGGGCATATCAACAAGGACTTCTATCCTGCCGAAGAGCGGGGCGAAGACTGTATTCCCTGGGAACTGCAGTCTTTTAGCAAAATAAAAGGACTGTGCTTTGACCTGATCAAGGGAAAACACACTCCTTTGTATTTTAAATTTGTGCTTCATATGCAGCCGGATAAAGCCGCTGCCATGCTTACAAAAGCCCAGGTGGACCCTGACGTCATCCGTGCCCTGGTGCTGAACATCCGCTACGATGGGGAAAAAACGATTCTCACCACCGGATGTGCTTACCAGACCTTCACCATGGACAAAAGTGCCGATACCGTCTGGGACAAGGCGCTGAAAAAATATCTGGATCTGAAGGGAATCTCTTACGAGGAACTTTGATCATTCCTTCATCTTCGGCTTACTGAGAAGACTTGCCAGATAACCGAAGATCAGCGCTGCCGACGTCCCCACAGCTCCTGCCCGGAAGCCTCCCGCAAAAAGGCCTAAAAATCCCTGTTCCTGCACCGCTTCTTTTACGCCTTTCATTAACACATTTCCAAAGCCAAGCAGCGGTACGCTGGCACCGGCTCCCGCAAAATTCTGAAAAGGTTCATACCAGCCAAGCGCACTGAGCACGGCACCGGTGACCACTAAAAGCACCATAATGCGTCCCGGCATCATCTTCGTCTTTTCCATCAGGATCTGCACCAGCGCGCAGATCAGACCACCCACCCAGAAAGCATTGATATAATCCATCCTCTGCGTTTCCTCCTTATATCTGTTTATGGACAGTCTCTGCACTTTTTCCTGAATTTATGCGTTCTTTATACGTTTACTTTTTGCCAAACCGGAACCACTCCGGCGGAAGCTGTACCAGGATCACAGCGGCAAATACGATAACACAGCCTGCGATCTGTCTCGGAGTCAGTGTCTGATCCGTACTTAAAAAACCGATCTTATAAGCGATCCATCCTGAAATGGTGGCAATGACGGATTCCAGACTCATGATGAGCGCTGCCACCGTGGGATTCAAGCCCTTCTGCCCCACAATCTGCAGAGTATATCCCACACCGCAGCTTAAGACACCGGCATACAACAGTGCTCCCAGGCCGTCCTGAAGCTGTCCGAAAGTCGGCTGTCCCCAGATAAGTGCCCCGATGCAGCAGACGACACCACACACCGTGAACTGGATACAGGATACCACCGCTCCATCGATTCTCGCTGCATAATGATCAACCGTCATGATCTGTATTGCAAAAGCAATAGCACATAAAAATACCATGATATCCCCTGCCCCCAGGCGCAATGATTCTGTCATGCAGAGCAGATACATTCCCACCGCTGCCATGCTGGCTGCCGCCCAGACCACCGGTGCTACCTTTTTCTTCAAAAAAATGCCAAACATGGGCACAAAAATAATATACAGGGTCGTGATAAATCCCGCCTTGCCGACACTGGTATACTTGATACCGAACTGCTGCAGGGTGCTGGCAATGGTCAGGAAGATACCACACAGAAGCCCTGCCCTGACATTCAGTTTCCAGTCTAATTTTGCTGCCTTGTCTCCCGCGATCTTCCGACTGATCAGAATATACACCAGAATACCGGCAGCGCCGATCAGAGAACGGACGCCGTTAAACGTAAACGGGTGCATGTAATCCATACCCTTGCTCTGGGAGACAAATGCCATGCCCCAGATGGTGGCTGTCAGCAGAAGGATTAGGCTGTTTCTCGTTGTTTTCGCTCTTGTATTTTCCATAGTTGTATTGTTCGTTCCTTATATGATTCGTCCCTTATTGTTTTACGGTTATGTGAGCTTATCAGAAACGTTTTTTATATTTCTCAGCGATCTCCGCCACTACATCCCGCAGCATTTTTCCGCTGCAGTCTATGATGAGATCCGCATATTTCTTATACAACGGGGTTCTCTCATCATACAGATCCCGCAGGGTCTGACCGGGCTGCAGAGTCACGCCCCTGGCGTTCAGATCCCCCAGCCGTTTCTCCACTTCCTCATAGGGAAGCTTCAGATATACCACCGTACTGATCTCCCGCAGATGCTGCATGCCCTCCGGCTCGTAGCAGGCACTTCCACCGGTGGCAATGATGCTGTTCTCCAGATCTAAGGACGCATTCACGTCGCTCTCAATCTGCCAGAAGCCTTCCACACCATATTCCGTGATCAGTTCGTGTAATAATTTGCCGTGTCTGTCCTGGATCACCAGGTCGGAATCCACAAAACGTCTGCCCAGGCGCTTTGCCAGGACGACACCTACCGTACTTTTTCCCGAGCCCGGCATGCCGATCAGAGTAATATTACTTTTCATAAGTTTCTATCCACCTTACCTATACACAAGAAAATCGCCGCCTGTAAGCGACGATCCTCCGTCTTAATGTCTATTTATTGTAACGTTGCAGCTTTCCTTCACCACATAATGTCTGCCATTTTTTGCTGAATCGTTACAGATTTTATGTTGTATGCTTCTTATACTTCTGCGATGACTTCCACTTCACATAATACGTTTTTGGGAAGGGTCTTGACTGCAACGCAGCTTCTGGCAGGATTCTCAGTAAAGTACTTTGCATAGACCTGATTGAACGCTGCGAAATCGCCCATGTCTGCCAGGAAGCAGGAGGTCTTGGCTACTCTGGTGTAATCGGTGCCTGCTGCCTTTAACAGCTCGCCGATATTCTTCATTACCTGTTCTGCCTGTTCCTCGATGGTAGTTCCGTGAATCTCGCCGGTAGCGGGATCAATGGGAATCTGTCCGGATGCGAAAAAGATATTGCCCAGTACGATACCCTGGGAGTAAGGTCCGATCGCTGCGGGTGCTTTGTCTGTTGAAATCTTCTGTAACATAATATTCTCCTCTTTCTTGCTATAATTAATTCTTCCTTAAATCTGTCATCTGCGCTTTGAGCTGCTTGCTATCCGGCATGTTTCGAAATTTCTGCGACATCCCCGGCGTTTACTTTGTCATGTCTACCTCCGGTTCATCAAATTCCGCCGTCACATAGAATCCTCTGGAGTTCTCCACAATGTCTGCCACGACACCCTCACGATTCTTCAGGCGGTAGCGGAACGGAATATTGGGGGACATGGCCAGAGACGGGTCTATCGTATAGTAATAGTTACTGGGCAGAAGTCCCTCTGTTACCGTGATCTTCTGTCCGACCTCCAACAGTCCAGGTCGTTCCATCTTAAATTCTATCCTGCGCATTCTGACTCACCAACCATTCCCGGCATAATATTTTTCGCCGTTTGAGGTTTATTTTACCAGTAACTCACAATGCTTGCAAGAGTGTGTTTCATTTCTGGTTCTATGATTCTTTTAGATCATTTATTTTCCAATAACCTTTTCTGGAGGATCCCATTCTTTCAATATATCCTTTTCCCTTTAACTCCTTTAATCTGGCGGCTATCGTTTTTCTGCTTACACCGGAAACATCTGCAAGCTGGGTAACTGTGTATTCAGGATGATTGGTAAGAATGGCCAGCAAATCGTTCACCTTATCATTCACCTTATCATTCACCTTATCATTCACCTTATCATTCACCCTGTTGTCAATAAATTTTCCCGATCCTTTTCGATACATATTCACCCTGAAGTCTCCATCAAAATCGATCAGTTCCGGTTTCGGTAATCCATATTCCTCGCATGCTTCAAATAATCTCGGTATTCCGGTTCCCCACTTTTCAATGATCTTCATATAAGCAAATGCTCTTGCGATTGCCGGATTCCTCGGTTTTGAATAGCCTTCCATCATTTTTGAGATCGTAACATTATTCAAAAGCATTCCCGGAGAAGTTACTTCCAGTCTGTCATCAAACAATGCCACCTGAATATTTCCCGGTTCCAGATAACTGCGGTGTGCCACTGCGTTCGCAATCAACTCACGAATACTGTCTGTCGGCAGCTCATATACATCCTGTCTGTACATCCCTGTTATCGTCATTCCCATATTGATTTTTTCAAGAACATACTGGTATACCGCTTCCATTTGCTCCTGAATAGAGCCTTCAAATTCCCTACGGTCAACAAAATGTGCACGATTCGTTCCTTTGAACACACCACATTGAATTACAGGCATTTGCGGCATTTTGCCTGTTAAAAGTGCATAGGCATTTGTCGGGTATACCTTACCTTCTACTTCTTTCAACACTCCCCATGAAACTAACACATTTTTGGTAACATCTTTAATTTTTGATTTTTCACTATCCTGCCATGTGTTTCTCATAGCAGTTTCTTTCATACTTTTACACAATCTCTCTATCTCATCGTCGGAAACTGTCATACTTTGGCATATCTCACTGTCAAAATAACGATTCTGTCCCTCCAAAATCAATTCCTTTAACATATATCCTTCCACATGTCTGGTTGTACCGGCTACCCGCACATAAGTACCATCAACCATTCCAAGTGATTTGATATAATATGGACGCTGTGCACCCGGTAGAATCTCCACTACAATCACTGTCTTATCCTTAATTGTCTGTAGCGCAACATCCGGTCTGATTGCAGGTTCACAGGCATCAGAAATAGCATTGGTAATGGCATCCATGGTTTTATAGATATTATCTACATCCATTCCAACAATATCTAAAGTTTTATCATCTATTCCGAAAACAATCTTCCCACCTCTGCCATTAGCAAAAGCTACTACTGTTTTCATATATTTTTCGCTTTTATCCGGTACAATTACTTTATATTCAATATTCTTGGATTCACCAGAAAACAGCATATCTTCTGCCATGGATAATTCCTCCCAATGAGACACTGTATGTCCTATCTTCTTTATTCCCTGCACTTTTTTACATCATTATAAATATTTTACCATGCCCATTTCTAAAATACCATGAAATACTTAGACTTTTCTCTAAAAGAAATCAGCAGCAAATCATTTCTGACCTGCTGCTTTTCCCTATTTCACCACCGGACTCTCCAATACCACCGCATGTGCGATTCCCGGCACGCTTTTGCCTTCATTAAAACTTGTCTTGCTGAGCAGGGCTCCGGTGGGGAGGAAGAGGACTTTTTTCCACTCACCGGATTCCAGCTTCGGCAGAATATATGCTGCCAGAGTCACGGCGCTGCAGCCGCAGCCACTGCCACCGGCATGGGTGTCCTGGGCATCTGCATCAAAGATCTCAATGCCGCAGTCCATGTGCCTGCCGGCAATATCTATTCCCTTCTCCCGCAGCAGATCGATCAGCACTGTCTGTCCCACGCTTCCCAGATCCCCGGTGATGATCCGGTCATATTCCTGTGGCTGCACATGAAAATCCTCCAGGTGGCGTTCTATGGTATCTGCGGCGGCAGGTGCCATGCAGGCCCCCATGTTCATGGAATCCTTGAGTCCATAGTCCACGATCCGCCCGGGAGTCATGCCGGTGATGTGAGCTCTGCATTTCTGATTCAGCCCCAGGGCAAAGGCTCCGCTTCCTGTCACCGTCCAGCTGGCAGACAGAGGTCTCTGGTTCCCATAATCTAACGGAAAGCGGAACTCCTTCTCCGCACTGGCGAAATGGCTGGATGTCACGCAGACCACATGCTCCGCATAGCCTCCCGCTGCCATCACAGCTCCCAGTGTCAGCGCTTCCCCGCAGGTAGAGCAGGCACCATAGACTCCGAACAGGGGAATATTGTAAGCGGAAATGCCGAAGGAAGTGGCAATGCACTGTCCCAACAGATCACCGGCGAAGAGATACGAGACATCCTCTGCTTTCCACCCGGCCTTTTCCATGACCATGTAGACTGCATCCTTCTGAAGATTGCTTTCCGCCTCCTCCCAGGTCTTACAGCCGAAGAGATCATCCTCTCCCACCATGTCAAACAGGGCTCCTAACGGTCCCTCGCCTTCTTTTTTCCCTACAATAGCGGCACCGGCGATCACACACACCGGCTGCTCCAGACGGATACTGCTTCTTCCCACTCTCTGATTCATAATTTCTCCTTCCATGCGATAACACTGCATTCTTTTTTGTCAGTGTTCCCGCATTGTGGAAAAATTATGATTCTAACAGTTTAGCCATGAACATATTGTGAAACACAAATCATGCTCGCATGATTTTGTGAGCAAATATGTTCATGTGTTGAGCGCCGGTTCATGAGCAAAGGCCGACACGGAGTGACGGAAAAGTGCGCTAGCACGGCTTTGCGAATGGTGCTGGCTAAACTGTGATCATAAAAAAATCTCCTCCAGCGCCCTGATCACCTTCTGCAACACCTCATCCTCCATATCCGAATAGTGGATGACCAGGATCCCCCGATATCTCTGTGCATCCGCAAAACAGTACTCCGACAGACAATTCACCAGAATTCCCCGCTGTCTAGCAGCCCACTTGATCTCCACATCACTTAAATCAGTTCTTATGTGCAGTAGAAAGTGCGTCCCCGCATCATCCTGGTATATATGGCTGATCTGACTTAAGGGTGACTCCCGAAACAAACGGCAGATTCGCTCCCGCTGCCCTCTGTAATCGTTGATCAGTCTCCGGATATGCCGTTCAAAATACCCTTTTTCCAAAAATGCTGCCATGGCATATTGTTCAAAACCGGATACCGTGCAGGAATAAAAATTCATGGTGGAAATATACCGTTCCATCAGCTTCTCCGGCAGCACCATATAGCCGATACGTAAGGACGGTACCATAGTCTTGGAAAAAGTATTGATATAGATAACTCTGTGATTCCGATCCATGGACTGCACGGAAGGGATAGGTCTGCCCACCATGCGGAACTCACAGTCGAAATCATCCTCCACGATATAACGCTCCGGCTCCTCCGCCGCCCAGCGAAGCAGCTCCTGCCGTCTTCCCACCGGCATGACCAGTCCGATGGGGAAATGGTGTTCCGGCGACACGTGAGCAACTGTAATGCCCTTTTGCTTCAGCTGTTCTACCTTCATTCCCTGTCCGTCGATGTCCACATAGTCCCATGCCACGCCGCCCACCTCATATAATTTCGTGATCTTGCGGTAGCCCGGATTCTCCACACCGAATTTTGCATTTTTCCCAAGGAGCTGTAACAGACGGCTGTAGAGGTATTCCGTTCCGGCACCCACGATAATATGATCCGGCGATACCTGCATGCCGCGGTACCGGTACAGATGCTCGGCGATCGCCACTCTTAATTTTTCCACCCCATTAAAAGGAACTGTCTTAAGCAGAGACGTATCGTAATCCGTCAGGGTCTGACGCATTATCTTCGCCCAGGTGGCAAAGGGGAACTTATCGTATTGAATATTATTCGCCGTCAGATCCGCCAGATATTCCTCCTCACGGAAGCGGGTCACAAAGGAAGCATACGCTGGAGCAGCTGTGTTCTTCACCTCCAGACGATTGACAAAATATCCTCTCTTCTCCTCCGACCGGATGTAGCCTTCCAGCAGAAGCTGTTCATAGGTATTCTCCACGGTCTTGACACTGACCTGTAAGTGCTCGGCAAACGCCCGCTTCGAAGGAAGTTTCTCTCTCGCCGCTAGCCGTCCGCTCAAAATATCTGCTTTCATCGCTTCATATAAGTATTCATACATGGTTTTTCTGCCACGGGCAGTCAGGTCATAGGTCAGCATCTGGTATCCTCATTTTTTCTCATTTTGGTTATTTAAAAGATATCAGATTTTATTATAATGAACTCATAAAGCAAAAGCAAGCAGGAAGGAAAACAAGGAGGATTAATATGGGCGTATATGCAATCACCGGCGCATCCAGCGGGATCGGCGCCAAGACAAAAGAACTGTTACAGCAAAGAGGACATGAGGTCATCAATATCGACTTAAAAGACGGCGACATCTGTGTGAACCTGGCCACACCGGAGGGAAGACAGACTGCAGTAGACAAGCTGCACGAGCTGCATCCCGAAGGTCTCGACGGCATGATCTGTAATGCCGGTGTCTCCGGTGCCTGCGGCAATCTGGAGCTGATCATTTCCCTGAACTATTTCGGGACCGTAGCCATTGCAAAGGGCGTCTATGACCTCCTTCAGAAAAAGCACGGCAGCTGCGTAGTCACGGTATCCAACACCATTTCCCAGGGTGCCGGACGGAAAGATATCGTAGATCTGTTGAATAACATCGGCGATGAAAAGAGAGTATTAAGCCTGGTATCCTTTATGGATTCCACCAACCTCTCCGTAGGCAACAGCCTCTATGTATCCACCAAGTACGCTCTGGCAAGATGGGTCCGCAGAGTATCCGCTACCTGGGCAGCCAACGGTGTCCGCATCAATGCGGTAGCTCCCGGCAACGTACATACTGCCATGACCGCTACCATGAGTACCACCGCAAAAATGGCGCTGAACGCTCTCCCTATTCCCACCAAGTACGGTCAGGAATGTCTGATGGCACCGGAAGAGATTGCGGAAGTTATGGTATTTTTAGCTTCCGATTCCGCCAGAGGTGTCAACGGCAACATCATGTTCGTAGACGGCGGTACCGATGCACTGTTAAATTCTGAAAAGGTATATTAAGGAGGAACACACTATGAGACCCATTGAAAAATATGTAGAAGCTATGGAAAATAAAGATTTTGCCGGACTTGCAGAGTTGTTCACTCCCGACGGCATTCTGTGTGACTATTGTACCACCTCCGCTTCCCAGCAGGAGTATCATATCTACGGAAAAGAAGCCATTAATATGTTCTTCCGTAATAAATTCGGCTTCCGCCGTTACTCCATTTTAGATGCTGAGGTCGTTAATGACGAGCAGGCAGAATTCATTGCCAATTTTGGTGGCTACAACATCATGGCTATCGCCACGGTCCGTGAGACCGATGAAAACGGTCGGATCCAGAGACTGACCGTCAGACCGAAATAAATTCGCCTATCCCTTATACTTTTCTCTAATATTGCAGTAGCCCCGGCTGTCCGCTCGGGGCTACTGGTTTATAGAAAATTTGATTTGCTTCTGTTACTCCGGTGCACTTCCCGAGATCACATAATTAGTCACGGCATACAAAATTTCTCCGTTATATTCCACTCTCGACCAGCCGGAGCCTTCACTGTATCCGGTACGATGCAGATTCGTTCCGTTTTTCACCTGGGTACGCACAGTACTCTCCCCTTCACTGGTACTGGGTTCTGTACGCAGGTTGATCAGATCCTTGGGGGTAATGTAGTCATCACAATCCACAAATACGATCACTCTGCCGTCCTGAGTGCTGACACGATTCGGGTTCGACGGTTTTTCCGGAGTCTTGTACGCAAGGTCCGTGGTCAGATACGCTGTCACCGCATATACCGTCTGCCCATTGTATTCCAGTCTGGACCAGCCGGTGGAATCGTTTCTGCCGGTACGGACCAGCGTCTCTCCGTTTTTCAGCTGTCCCACCACATTTCCTTCGTCTCCGGTATAGGGAGTACTGCGAAGGTTAATTACATCTTTGGCGGTGACGGTCTCGTTCACATCTCCGAATGTCATGGCGTTTCCTTCCGCAAGAGCATTTCCGGCACTATTGGCATTGGGGATCTCCGTAGCCGCCGGTTCCTCTGTCGGCTGTATTGTTGCTTCCGGCGTTGCTGCCGGGGTTGCCTGTGGAGTCTCTGTCGGCGTTGCCGTAGGCTCCGGTGTGGAAATCGGTTCTGTGGACACCTCAGGTGCCATTACCGTCTCCTGGATACCTGCAGCCTCTGTCGTCTGTGCTTCCGTTGCTGTCACCAATGCGTCGCTGTCTCCCGCTCCCCCGCTATGGCTGCTTAATTTCCATAGTGGAATGCAGATCAGGATCGCCAGGATCATCATTCCCGCAAACACCGGGATCATCCATGGTCTGAAGCGGAATACCACCTCTTCATCCTCATCAAAATCATCCTCTTCCCGGTACTCTTCATAGTCCTGATCCTCCGCAGGCTCATTTACAAGTTCTTCATAATCAAAGCTATTTCCTTCCGGCTCTCTTTCCGAACTTCTGTTATCTTTCTTATCCATGGTGCATCCTCCTTCCGCCGTCATTAAGCTGATTATATACTCTCATCTTTTGCAAAACAAGTCTCTTTTCCTGTCTTTGCAGGTATGTTATACTGATCATAGTATTACAAAATCTGCTCAGGAGTCATTCCCCTTATGAAAAATAATTTTGCGAAATGGAAACCATATATTTTCCTTGCGATCCTGCTACTCAGTCTGATCCCTCTGATCTGGCTGGGACGCTACAATTATCCCACCGGCGACGATTATTATTACGGTGCGGAGACTCATCTGGTCTGGCAGCAGACAGGGAGCATCATACAAACGCTTGACGCTGCCTGCGCAGGTGTCGCAGACAGCTATCAGATCTGGCAGGGAACCTATTCAGCGCTTTTCCTGATGTATCTGGCACCCAATGTATTTTCCAATACCGCCTATCATCTGGTGACTTTCGTGATCCTGCTTTTATTGTGCGGAGGTATTTTTTATCTGCTGTGTCCTCTGTTCCGCCGTTTTCTGCCGGGAACTTGCGGAGAATGGATCACCGTTTCTTCCATTCTCAGCTTTCTGTGTATTCAGACAGTGGAATTTCAATGTGACAGCTTCTACTGGTACAATGGCTCCATGTATTACACCGGTTTCTTTGCCGTGACACTGTTTTTCCTCGGCACACTGTTTCGCTACCTGGACAATGGAAAGCGGATCCTGTTGCTTCCACTACTCCTGTTCGCTGTCTTTTTGGGCGGCGGCAACTATGTTTCTCTTCTTCCCTGTATGCTTCTGTCAGTAACCATAACACTTCTGTTACTGTTACAGAAAAATAAAAAAGCATATATCTGCGGGATTACTTCTGTCGTTCTCCTGTTGTCCTTCGCCGTAAGCGCCATAGCTCCCGGCAATCACGTACGTCAAAGCGGCATGTGGAAGATTCCTGCCTGGAAAGCGATTGCAAAATGTCTGTTACAGGGCATCCGTTATACCCTTGCCTGGACGGGATTGTGGTGGGTGCTTGCCGCGCTGCTTCTGCTGCCGGTCTTCCTGCGGATCCTGCAGAAGAAAAACGGAGCATTTTTCTCCCACCCTATTCTGTTTACCGGTTATGCTTACGGACTGTTCTGCTCCATGTCCTGTCCCCTGTTCTATACCATGAACTCCACGGGACCGGGCCGGGCGGTTGCCATCGTCTATTATATGTTCCTACTGATCAGTTTTACCGTATTCTTCTATTGGATCGGCTTTGTGCTTCTGAAAATGCAGGCACGACCGAACCCCCCGGAGAGAATAGAAGTCTCAGGAAAGCTTAACACCTCTCGTTATCTTGCTATGGCAGTTCTGTTATTCAGCATCCTCTGTACCGGATTGTGGCAGGAAACTTCCGCCATGAAAGCCATCCGGGTACTGACAGATGGGGAAGCCGCTGCCTACGCCGCGGAATACGAAGACCGTCTGCTTCTCCTGAATGATCCGGAGGTTACGGATGTGGTACTGACACCGTTTACGCATCAGCCGGCGTTGATCTATACCGGTGATCTCCCCGGTGACCCGGAAGATCCCACCAGCAGGAAGGTCGCTCAGTATTTCCAAAAGACATCGCTGTATGTCAATTACGGCAACAACTGATAATAAATGGCCTGCGTATTCAGTGTATACAAAAAAGGACGTCTCCGATCTCCGGAAATGTCCTTTTTCTTAATAATTCGTCTTTATTGTCCTTCGTATTTCTCGCTCTGCATCCGGATCAGCTCTGCATCCTCAAAGTAGTTGATACGCATTGCACTCTTCACCTCAGCCAGAGTCTGCGCTGCCACTTCACGTGCCTCATCACTGCCTTTTTTCAGGATATCATAAACTGCGGGAATATCCTTCTCCAGTTCTTTTCTGCGGTTACGGATCGGTTCCAAAGTCTCCTGCATAACATTATTCAGGAACTTCTTCACCTTCACATCTCCCAGACCGCCTCTGGTATAGTGTGCTTTCAGTTCGTCCAGATCTGCATAATCCGGCAGATATCTCTCAAAATGTTCCTGCCGGCAGAAAGCATCCAGATAAGTGAATACGGTGTTGCCTTCCAGGTGTCCGGGGTCGCTGACTAACAGATGCTCCGGATCGGTGTACATACTCATGATCTTGGTGCGCACATCATCTGCACTGTCTGACAGGTAGATGCAGTTACCCAGGGATTTGCTCATTTTTGCTTTACCATCGATGCCGGGCAGTCTCTGGCATGCTTCGTTCTCAGGTAAAAGTGCCTTAGGCTCTACCAGTACCGGTGCATATACGGTATTGAACTTGTGCACGATCTCTCTGGTCTGCTCGATCATCGGCAGCTGGTCACCACCTACCGGAACAGTCGTTGCCTTAAATGCAGTAATATCAGAAGCCTGGCTGATCGGATAAGTAAAGAAGCCTACCGGAATGCTCGCTTCGAAGTTACGCATCTGTATCTCGCTCTTAACAGTCGGGTTTCTCTGTAATCTGGCTACGGTCACCAGATCCATATAATAGAAAGTCAGCTCACACAATTCGGATATCTGAGACTGAATGAAAATCGTAGCCTTAGCAGGATCCAGTCCACAAGACATGTAATCCAGTGCCACTTCGATTATATTCTGGCGCACCTTCTCGGGATTCTCGATATTATCCGTCAGAGCCTGTGCATCTGCGATCATGATAAAGGTCTTCTTATATTCGCCGGAATTCTGCAGCTCCACACGTCTCCTGAGAGATCCAACATAATGTCCTACATGTAGTCTGCCGGTGGGTCTGTCGCCCGTTAAAATAATCTTGTCCATTTCATCCTCTCAATCCGCCGCCAAAGCAGCTATACATCATTAGATTTATCATACCATTTTTTCCACAGTAGTACAACGGGTCCGAAAAACTTTTTCCTACCTTTCACTCTATCCGCACTCACCGTTACGCAGGGATTTCACCAATAACGGTATCTCAAACAGCAGCATCACGATCCAGCCGATCATGTTGGCCCACGCCAGACTGGCGAAGTCCATATGCAGCAGACGCAGCATCACGAATACCGCCACAACTCTGCCCAACATATTCATAAAGGTGCTGTACAGTGTCACCTTCAGATCGCCGATGCCGCGGAAGAATCCCTGGATTCCGTTGGTCATTCCCGGCAGGATATACATCCAGGAGATCAGGTGCAGATAACTGATTCCGAGAGATACCACCTGCGCATCCCCATCCTCGGCGAACAGAGTCATGATCTGCCAAGCCAGGCCCCAGATCACCGCAAACAAACCGATGGAATAGACCAGCTCGATCAACAATCCTGTCTGAAAACCTTTCTTCATGCGCTCTTTGTGTCCGGCGCCCTTGTTCTGCGCCAGGAAAGTCGTCATGGCATGTCCGATGTTCTGCTGCGGCGTATAAGCGAAATCATCCACGCGGTTCACTGCGGTAAATGCTGCCATAACCGCCACACCCTGAGTATTGACTACTGACTGAATGATGAGCTTGCCCAGCTGTAAGCATACCTGTTGCATGGCACTGGTGCTGCCGTAGCTGACAGTCTTACCAAGCAGGCTCTTATCAAAGACCCACCACTTTTTCCCAAGGCATAACAGTGGAATCTTTTTCTTGATATAAATGCCGCACAGCAGGCAGCACAGACCCTCGCTGCACACTGTGGCAATGGCACTTCCCGCCACGCCCCATCGTAATACCACCACGAAGAACAGATCTCCGAAAATGTTTAAAAAAGCACTGGTTACCAGAAAATACAACGGTGTCTTACTGTCTCCCAGCGCCCGCATGGTGTTCGCCAGGAAATTATAGATAAATGTAAATATCAGTCCCAGGAAAATGATCCGAAGATATACCGCGGCTTCCGGAATCGCAGTCTCCGGCACCCGGATCAGCCGAAGCACCGGTGTCGCAAGCAGCAGCATGAGCAATGAAAATACCACAGAGAATCCGCAACCTGCCAGCATGGTGGTGCTGATCTGCTTCGACAGAGTATCATAATCCTTGGCACCATACTGGGAGCTCATTAAGACGCTGGCTCCCATGCACATTCCACTGATCAGTAGGATCGCTATATTCATGATCGGTGTGGAAGTTCCCACTGCTGCCAGTGCCTGCTCTCCCACGTATTTTCCTACGATCACGGAGTCCGCAGCGTTGTAGGTCAGCTGAAACAGATTGCCCAGTACCAGGGGAATCGTAAACGATACTAAAGGCAACAGTATCTTTCCCTGGGTCATGTCATGTTTCTCTATCATACTCATTGCTTATTGTTGCCCTTTCGTTTTCATTTTCTCTAAGGAGGGGCTATTCTGTTTTTCTATAAGTGTCTCTTCCTGATCTTGTTCTGCTTCTTCCATGCTGTCCTCTGCACCGGACGCCTCATTGCCGCTTACAGCGGGCTGGCTTCTCTGCTTCTCATCCATGCTGTCATTTTTTTGTGCCGCCTGCAGATTCCCTGTAACAGCGCCATCCGCGTCTGCCGTCACCTCCGCCACAGCACCTTCCGGCATATCTGCGGTCACTTCTGCCATCTCCGCCTCTTCTGCGGCATTCTCTGCCTGCGCCGCTGCAAAATTTTCCGCCGGTGCCGCACTTTCTGCGCCTGCGCTGTATGCTGACTGCGGTGCCGCCGCGTCATTGCTTGTACTGTCTGCCATTTTGGAGCTGTTGCGTACTGTCACAAACACAGCCCCCATGGCCACGAAGCAAAGACAGGCTGCCGCAATGCGGGACACATAGTATAGAGGAAATCTGCGTATTTTCCCATTTGCTTTCCGCTTTTCCACACCTTCATTCTGTTCACTCCGATGCAGTAATTCCTCCTCCACACCGGACAGGGCACGGAACAATCTTTCTTCTTTTTCTCTGTTTTGCTCGCTCATCTTCTCTTCCTCTTACAAGACAATTCCCTGCTGCTCCAGATATTTCTGTAGCTTTTTTCTCGTGCGGAACAGGGATGTCTTCACCGTATTCAGATTCATGCCATAACGCTCTGCGATCTGGACATACTCCTCCACGAACCAGTACCTTCGTAAAAAAACATTACATTCCTGTTCGGAGAGCGTATGCAGGAAAGCATTGATGCTCCGCTCTAACTCCGCTGCTTCCACAATACTTTCCGTATCGTGAGCTGCGGGAATGCATTCCGCCAGTTCATCCAGTGCCATATCCATCGTGCCGTTTCCCCGCTTCTGTGCATGACGCCCCTTCCATCTATCAAACGACAGATTGCGGGTAATTGTTCCCAGAAAAAGCTCCAGACGGTTCGGTTTTTTCGGTGGAATGGCATTCCACGCCCGCATCCACGTATCGTTTAAGCACTCCTCCGTGTCTTCCCTGTCATGTAAAATATGGTAAGCGATGCTGTAACAGTATTTTCCATAGGATTTCTGTGTCTCTGTAATAGCGCGCTCGTCCCGCGCCCAGTAGAGATCCAGTATGGCTGTATCTTCCACAGGTCTCTCCTTTCCAGAAAAGGCACTGCCGCAAATATCTGCAGCAGTGCCCCCATATTCTTCGTGTATCCCGTAATGTCCCCGGCTTCCTAGATCTGGAACTTCTTTGCATTCGCACTGAGCTCGTCTGCGATCACATTCAGCTGTACGGTGGCCTTCCGGCAATCCTCCACGATCTCTGACAGCTGATCCATCGTCGCCGCCGTCTCCTCGGTGCTGGCTGCATTATTCTGGGAGATCTCGGTCAGACTGTCGATCTTGTCCGCTACATCTGTCCGGTATGCTTCGATATGATCCAGCTCTTCGGAGATCACGTTAATCTCACCGACGACATTCTGAACCTCCTGATTCAGGGTGTCGAATACCTCCAGTGTATTGCCCAGCTTCTCATTCTGCTGGTGGATCTCGCCGACTACGCCATTCATAATCTCTACGCTCTGGTTGGAATTGCTGATCAGGTTCTCCACGATGCCGCGGATCTTGTCTGCGGATTCCTTGGACTGGTCTGCCAGACCACGGATCTCTTCCGCTACGACTGCGAAGCCTCTGCCCATCTCACCGGCTCTCGCTGCCTCAATGCTGGCATTTAATGACAGCAGGTTGGTCTGGTTCGCAATACCTGCGATGATATCGGTAGCTGCCTGAATCGCCTGTGCGGACTCGTTGGTGATATTGGTCTGCTCCTGCACCTGATCCACCGACTGCTGTGTATGAGAGCTGATCTTCAACAGTTCCTTCAGGGTGCTGTCCACGGTGGCATTGCTTTCCTTCATGTTGGCTGCGCTGCTACTCAGTACGTTCACACTGTCTGCTGTGCGGTTCAGCGCATTGCTCATATCGTTCATGCTCTCGCTGACCTTCTGGGTGTCTGCCGCCTGAGTGGTAGCGCCCTGCGCAATCTCGTTGACCGCGGTATTGACTGCGGAAATAGACTGTCCGATACTGTCAAAATTGCTCGAAAAAGTTCCGGTGAATTCATCCATCTCTTGCATGGAACTGTGGATATTGGTAATGATCCGGGAGAAGCCTACCACAACGGAATGCACCGCTCTGGCAATTTTGCCGACTTCATCGGTTCTGTTTACCAGCTTCGTGGAGATATCAAAATTCAGCCTGCCTTCAGCCACCTGATCCAGATTGCTGACCACACCAAGCAGTGCTCTGGAAATCAGACGTACGACTAAAATCGTACTGATACAGAAGATCAGTGCCAGCACATACATAAAGATCGTATTGGATCTCACAATGCCGGAATACAGTTCTTTCACGTGCTCCACCGGGATCGCCACTGCCAGAGCCCCCGCTGTCTTGCCGTCGGTTCCGGTAATCGGTGTCAGATATGCATAATATCTGGTATCCCCCAGCTTCAGGGAAGTGTCAAAATATTCCGATCCTGACAGTACTTTGGATGCCACAGAATCACTCAGTACGATGCCGGAATAGTCAAAGCTTGCTGCTGCCGCTTCCTTGTCCCAGAACAGTACCACATCTACGTTGGTATTGCTCGTGAAATTCTGGAAAAAGCTCTGATTCTCTGTAAAATTGATCTCGCCCTTGCAGAGACTGCCGTTCTCATAACGGAAGCCCTCCCCAGAAGCGCTGTCCAGATTCAGCTGCATCGCATATTCCGTAGCAGCCAGCTCTTCCTTCACAAGCGTTTCCGCGGTGTTGTTGCCGACTGCCTTCAATGCCAGCATCGCAAAAAATATGATGACCAGCATCGGCATCAGTACCATCGCGAGGATCTTGACGATCAGATTTGCTCCCTTTTTCCCCTTGAGATCTTTCATGTTGTCCAGTGAGACAGTTTCCCCTTCTGTCTGTTCCTTTTTTACCGCTTCTGCCATAGATAAAATAACCTCCTTTGTACCCTTATGACCTTTGTATATTCTTTCTAAAATGGACTGCCGGGAACAGCCCCTGACAGCTTAATAGATAAAAAGATTATAACGCACTCCGGTTGAAAAAGCTATTCTTTTTGTGCTTTTCCCTCCTGAATGAGGTCTTTGATCACCTCTCCACCGATGATCAGCCCCGCCACGGAAGGGACAAAGGAAATACTGCCCGGAATTGCTCTCCGGTCGGTGCATTTATGGACGGTGCCGGGAGGACAGACGCAGCCCGTCCGGCAGCTGGTTTCCATAGTTTCGAGAGGCTTCAGGGAAGCTTCGGTAGAGTAGACAACCTTCAGTTTTTTCACACCGCGTTTTTTCAGCTCTCTGCGCATGACCTTTGCCAGCGGGCACATGGTAGTCTTATAGATGTCCGCCACACGGAACTGTGTGGGGTCAAGCTTATTGCCGGCACCCATACAGCTGATGACAGGGACTCCGGCCTCCTTTGCGCGCAGGATGATCTCGATTTTTGCAGTCACAGTGTCCACGGCATCCACGACGTAATCGTACTGGGAAAAATCAAACTGATCGGCAGTCTCCGGGAGATAGAAGCATTTATGTCCTACCACCTGTGCCTCAGGATTGATCAGATGAATCCGCTCCTCCATGACATCTACTTTGTATTTGCCGATCGTCTGATGGGTAGCGATGATCTGGCGGTTGATATTCGTCAGACAGACCTTGTCATCGTCAATGAGATCAAAGGCGCCGACTCCGCTGCGGGCAAGGGCTTCGACGACATAGCCGCCGACTCCGCCGATCCCGAAGACGGCGACACGGGCGTGGTAAAGACGCTGCATGGCATCTTTGCCGAGGAGTAATTCGGTTCTGGAAAATTCGTTTAACATAGATGTAGATTCCTTTTCTTATAACTATATTTAACTATATTGCACGCAGCTGTGCTGTCCCCCTTTCATCCAGCACAGCAAACACCGCACGGTCAGGGAACCGGATCGTGAAAATTCCAAGTATAAAAAAACATGGGAACTTAAAGGTTCCCATGCCTTAGCTTATTTTTATTGTTCCTACTAGTATACTGGGAATACTCTCGTAAGAGTATATCACATCTTTAGAGATTGTCATAGAGTCCCTGAATAAAATTTTTCACCTGGAGGTTGTTCTCAGGCGTGGTATCTTCGAGGGTAGCATGGATGTAGGGTTTGCGCTCTTTCATGAACTTAAGGATAGAGGTGTAGTCCATCTGTCCGAGACCGCAGCCTACGGATTTGAGCTTTCCGTCCTCGGGAATAAAGTCTTTCAGGTGTACCATTGCCACATCGGGTCCTAAGACATCGATTGCCTCATCGACGATTGCCACCTGGTCTTTGTAGTTGCAGTAGTCGAGAAGATTGACAGGATCGAGGATGATCTGGAGGTTGGGGGATGCGATCTCATCGAGTACTCTTCTGGCTCTTGCCGGGTTGTAGACAATGTGCTTCCATACGGGCTCGATTGCCATGACAACTCCCATCTCCTCGGCGTATTTTACAACGGGACGGAGGTTTGTGATAAAGGTCTGTAATGCTTCCTCGCCGTGACATTCAGGTACCGCGGTATAAGTCTCATTCGGGGCACCGGTCTCGGTTCCGACGACACCGCAGCCGAGCCAGGAGGCAAAGCGGATGTGCGCCATATAGCGATGTGTGATCTTCGCCAGCTGTTCTGGATTGGGATTTGCAAGGTTGAGATAGCAGCCGAGCACGGCGATATCGACGTTATTCTTTGCAAAAACATTTTTCATATACATGGCAAGTCCCGGGGTCAGTGCCTCATCGGTAGTTGGAAACTCGGTGATCACCTTACCGGGTGCCAAATGTCCGCAGGCAAAGCCAAGCTCATGGACATTGGCAATACGTTCCTCAAAAGGAAGCTTTTTCGTATCATGTAAACGGATTCCTAACTGCATAATTTCCTCCATTCCAGGTTCAGGTCTGATCTTCCTGATCCTGCTTATCATCAACGCCGGATCAGCTCATCCACGCCTTCCAGCTCGTAAGCCTCTCCAACCTGTCCTTCGATTCTCACGTTATCCAGGGTCAATTTTGCAACATTTCTTGCAAAAAGTCCTCTTTTACTGCTTTTTTCTACACCATCCGACATGGCAGGTACATCACATTTTGCATCCTCGGCATAGCTGATGGAGATGTCCTTCATGTAGATCTCCTCGATCTTCTGCTCCGGAAGTCCGTCAAAATAAGCTGCTGCCACATGGCAGTTGGTGCAATCCATATTTTCAAATACCATCTTTTTCACCTGCGGTGTTCTGTCATCCACAGGGTAGACATCTCTGGACTGGACATAGGTGGTCTTGCCGTCGGGATCGCAGAAATAGAAGCAGTTGACCACAAGCGGTGTCATCACATGATCCAGGGTCAGATTCCGGAAAATAATGTTGCTTAGAATCGCATCTTTTCCTCTGCCGCGGCGGGTCTTGATACGCAGGCCTCTGTCCGTATGACGGAAAATGCAGTCCTCCACCGTCAGATTCACCACGCCGCCTGCCATCTCGCTGCCCAGAGTTACAGCACCGTGACCGTTCTCCATCAGGCACTGGCGGATGTGGATGTTCTCGGAAGGAGTCTTGTGCTTTTTGCCCATGTAGATTTTGCCGCTCTTGACTGCGATACAGTCATCTCCCAGGGAGAAACGCACGCCCAGGATCTCCACATTTTTGCAGGACTCGGGATCCAGTCCGTCGGTGTTGGGAGAATCGCTGGGATTCTGCACGGTCACACCGATGAATTTCAGATCGTTGCTGAAATAGGGATGCAATGTCCAGGAAGGTGAATTGCAGAAGGTCACTCCCTGTAAAGTCACATTTTTACATCCGCTGATGAAAAACAGTCTGGGGCGGAACGCAATGTTCATGACCTTGGGATCCTTCCACCAGTTTTCCTTAGAAGCGTTGCCGTTGATCTTACCCTGTCCGTAGATCACCACGTCTTCTGCACCGATACCGCAGATGATGCCGGAGAACATAGGTAAGGGATTCCCCTCCCAGGTGCCGAGATTGTACTCGTCGGTCTCATCATAGCTTTGTAGCATGCCGGGGAATGTGGGGAATTTCTCTCTGTCGGTAAATGCCTTAAGCTCCGCACCCTCTGCCAGTTCGATACGGATGTGGCTTTTTAAGAACAGGCTGGTAATACGGTAGGTTCCTGCGGGGAAATACACTCTGCTGTTCACCGGGCATGCCATGATGGCAGCCTGGATAAAGTGGGTATCGTCGTGCTCACCGTCACCTTTGGCACCGAATCTGGTCACATCCAGGGTCACATACTCATAATCTGTCTTGAAAGATACTTCACCCTGCTTTTCACCATTCACGTAAGCTTCCACCACATATTTCTGATCCGGCTTTAAATCAAACAAGGAAGTGATGGTCTTCTCTGTAGTGAGGGTGGGCTCACCGTTTAATCGTAATTCTATGGGCTGTTTTGTAAAATACCTGCCGCCGTCTGCGATCTCTATAGTCACACTACGGGCAGTATGCATAATATGTCTGATTTCCATGCGCTGTTTCCTCTCGTTTCTACCTCATGCACTCCTGATATTTTTCCGCTAAAAGTAAATATTCCCCGCATGCCTTCTGTACGGCACCGCAGAATACTTTTTCCGAAGTTTCATCCATAGCGAAGGTTTTCGTTTTTGCATCATAATACTGCTCCAGCATACGCTTCACGGCACCACGGAAATTATCTAAAAGCTCTCTGTAATTCTCATAGATCTCCGGGCTGATCTGCTCTACGGTATGAAGCAGTGCTGCAGTGTAATCCGCGCCGTTTTCCGCGGTAAATTCACTTTCCGCATGCTTTTTCAGCACACGCATCTGCGCCATGATATCCGGATAGCCTTCCTTTTTATTCTCGTTGGTCTCATATGCCGCATATACGGGATATATCAGATCCGCAGCCTGATAAATGTTGCCCAGGCCTGCGCTCTGCTGCACGGCTTCCAGATCGAAAATGCCTTCCTCCGTACGGGGAAGTGCCTTGATTTCCTGAATTGTCATAATTCCTCCTATATAACAAAGGCGTTCTCCTGCACGTTTATTGTAACAAAAGAACGCCGTTTTGTGTATGAGCTTTTACAGAGTTACACCCTGCTTGAAAATAGCCATATCATGGAAGCCTGCTGCCTCGCTGCATACCTGCCTGCCGGAAGCGGTCTCCACTACCAGATCAAACAAAGCCTTAGTCTCCTCTTCCATGGTCTTATCCTCTACCAGTACGCCGGCATTGAAATCGATCCAGTTGGACTTTTTGCCTGCCAGGCGGGAGTTGGTCGCGATCTTCATGGTAGGAACCGGAGATGCGAAAGGAGTTCCGCGTCCTGTGGTAAACAGTACGATATGTGCTCCTGCGGCTGCCAGTGCGGTAGCTGCTACCAGATCATTGCCCGGTGCGGACAGAAGGTTCAGTCCCGGAGTCTTCACGGTATCGCCATACTGCAGTACGCCCTTGACCAGAGCACTACCGGACTTCTGCGTACAGCCTAAAGACTTATCCTCCAGAGTGGAGATGCCACCCTTTTTGTTACCCGGGGAAGGATTCTCGTAGATGGTCTGATTGTGGCTCTTGAAGTAGTTCTTGAAGTCGTTGATCAGATCTACGGTCTGGTGGAACAGTTCCTCGTTGGCACAACGGTTCATCAGAATGGTCTCTGCTCCGAACATCTCGGGAACCTCGGTCAGGATGGTGGTGCCACCCTTGGAGATCAGCAGATCGGAGAAACGTCCTACTAAGGGGTTCGCAGTAATGCCGGACAGTCCGTCGCTGCCGCCGCACTTCATGCCGATGACCAGCTTGCTGACGCTGATGGGCTCTCTCTCGAATTTGGATGCATAATCGATCAGACCCTTGATGATCTCTACGGAGTCTGCGATCTCATCCTCATGCTCCTGGCATACCAGGAATTTTACACGGTTCTCATCATAATCACCGATATAAGGCTTCAACACATCAATGTTGCTGTTCTCACAGCCCAGTCCCAGTACCAGAACACCGCCTGCATTGGGATGATTGATCAGGTCTGCCAGAATCTTACGGGTATGCTCCTGATCGTCGCCCATCTGAGAACAACCGTAAGGATGAGGGAATGCGATAACCTCTTCCACACTGCCTTTAACGAATGCATTGGCCTGCTTTGCGATGGCTGTTGCCACGTTGTTGACACAGCCAACGGTGGGGATGACCCAGATCTCGTTACGAACGCCTACTTTACCGTCGGGACGGTTGAAGCCCATGAAGGTCACATCTTCCGTCTTCTTTTCCTCTACGGGAGTTGGATTGTAGGTGTACTCCAACAGATCGCCCAAAGCGGTCTTAACATTATGAGTATGGATCCAGCTGCCCTCTGCGATGTTCTCCTTGGCATTACCGATACGGTAACCATATTTGATGACCTCACCGCCCTCGGGAATGTCACAGATTGCCATCTTATGTCCTGCGGGGATCTCCTCTCTGGCGGTAACGGTCTTAGAACCGTCACCGACAGAGACTGTGATCTTCTCACCGGCAGGAATCGTATTTAATGCTACGACTACATTATCATTGTCATTAATCTTTAAGAAATCTTGCATAATGCTGCCCTCATGCCATTTGCCTTAATATCATCCAGGTATGCTGCGACTGCATCGGTAAGTCCGGGAACCTTGTTCAGATCCTGACCGAAGAAGTCTTCATTCCCCAGGAAGGAAGTTACGAACGTCTGCGTATCCTTCTCACAGTTCGCTGCGAAGAACTCCAGAACTGCCTTGTCATCCATGATGTTGTATTCCTGACCGTCTCTGTGACCGATCAGAGCCTTATCGCGGATCTCGGTACCGGTATAGAAAGCCATCAGTGCTGCGATGGAGAAGGTCAGATGAGCGGGAAGCTTACCGGTCTTCTCAACATAGCCTAACAGGCTGGGCATACATCTTGCTCTCCACTTGGATACGGAATTTAAGGAGATTGCAAGCAATGCATGGTCTACGTAAGGGTTATTGAAACGGTTTACAACCTCACCTGCGAACTGCTTCAGCTCCTCCTCCGGCAGAGACAGGGTAGGGATCACTTCGTCATAAATGGTCTTCAGCATGAAGTTACGGATATCGTCATCCTGCATGGACTGTCTTACGATATCGTTGCCGCACAGATAGGAAGCCAGTACAAAGGAAGTATGTGCGCCGTTTAAGATACGAACCTTTCTCTGTTTGTAAGGTTTCTGGTTGTCAGTGAAGATAACAGGAAGTCCTGCATCGGGAAGAGGGAACTCCTTGCTGATATCCTTAGCAGACTCGATAACCCACAGAGCGAACGGCTCACCGGTTACCATGATGTGATCTTCATAGCCCAGCTTCTCCCACTCTTCCTGTTCCGTGGCACGGGGATAACCGGTAATGATACGGTCAACCAGAGTAGAGGTGAATACGCATGCCTCATCTACCCACTTTTTGAATTCATCGCCCAATCCCCACAGCTCGATCAGCTGCATTACACACTTCTTTAACATAATACCGTTGTCATCGATCAGCTCTACGGGAAGCATTACCAGTCCCTTGCTCATGTCACCCTTGAAAGTCTCAAATCTGTGATATAAGAACTTGGTCAGCTTGCCGGGGAAAGTCTTGGGAGGCTCTAATTCAAACTTATCGGTATCATCATATACGATACCTGCCTCAGTGGTGTTGGATACTACGAAACGTAAGGTATCGATCTCGGCAAGTCCCATGTACTTGTCATATTCATTATAAGTGTCTACTGCGTCTGCAACGCTGGTTACGATTCTATTGATGATCTTGGCTTCACCGTTCACATTACCGCGAAGAGATACAGTGTACTGGCAGTCCTGCTTGTGGAACATATCCAGATTGCCGAACTCGATGGGTTTGATCAGAACGATGTCTCCGTCGAACTTACCCTGCTCGTTAGCGATATCGATCATGTAATCTACGAATCCACGTAAGAAATTACCCTCACCGAACTGTACGACCTTGACAGGTCTCTCCTTTTTACCGGTCTTTGCCTTGTTTAAGATATCCATTTTGTCCTCCATTCTACGCTTAGCGTATCCTATCTGCACCGTCTTACGGCACTCTGTTCCCTGCACTTACGCTCCCCGACACGCCTTGCAAACAAATCTAAATTGTAGGAAGTTTATGTAAGTACTTTCATAAATCATTTTACTTCAAAAAAATGGTTTCGTCAATCACCAAAAACAGAAAGTTTTATTTTCATGAAACCACCGATTTTATCAACAATATTTCACTTTGATATTTTTTTGGCATATGAGAAGTTGAAAAAGTATCTTGAAAAAAAAGAAGTCTTTCGTTATAATTCAAATATAGCTTTTTGTGTAACTACTTACAGTTTTCTTACAAATTCTGTTACATAGAAGCAGAGAGGAAGCCACAGATGACAATTTATGATATTTCTGAGAAGGCCGGTGTCTCTATTGCTACTGTTTCCCGCGTGCTCAACGGAAGCAACAATGTAAGCGAGAAAACCAAGAAAAAAGTTCTAGATGTAATCAACCAGTATGAGTACACTCCCAATGCGTTTGCCCGAGGACTGGGGCTCAACACGATGAAGACCATCGGTATTATGTGTGCCGACAGTTCCGATCTGTATTTAGCCAAGGCGATCTATTATATCGAACAGAAGCTTCGTGCCAACGGCTATGACAGTATCCTGTGCTGTACCGGTTATGATCTGGCTACCAAAGCCAGCTCCATGAACCTTCTGATCACCAAAAAGGTGGACGGCATTATATTGGTAGGTTCCAACTTTATTTATGAAAAGGAAGAAGACAACAAATACATTACAGATGCCTCCGCGCAGGTTCCTGTAATGCTGTTAAATGCAGCGATGGATGCTCCAAATGTATACAGTGTTGTCTCGGATGATTTTACTTCCATGTATGACGCTACCATGGAAATGATCCGCTCCGGTGTGGAAGATATTCTGTATTTCTATAATTCTACTTCCTACAGTGGTAAGAAAAAGCTGGCAGGCTACCGTGCCGCCATGGAAGAAAAGGGACTTCTCACCAACGGAAGCTTCCTGCAGCTCTATCAGGGATCCCACGAGGATATTCCCGCCATGGCCGATCAGTTGAAAAAGCTCCATGCAAAAGGAATCTCTTTCCACGGTGTTATCGCCGCTGACGATTCCCTGGCTCTGGGTGCTCTGAAATACGGCCGGGAAATGGGACTTCGCATTCCGGAAGATCTGTCCATTATCGGTTATAACAATTCCATGCTGGTAAGCTGCTGTGATCCGGAACTGACTAGCATCGATAATAAATTAGAGACGCTCTGCCAGCATCTGATCACAACTCTGATGGGTGTCCTGGAAGGAAACGAGATGCCGAAAAAGACCGTGTTCTCCGGAGAACTGGTAAAACGCGGCACCACAAAATAATTTTTTCTTTACAGCAATGACAGCAATGGGGTAGCTGAAAATACCCTTTAGTATATTTATGGAGGATTTTAAAATGAAAGCATTTATGGACAAGGACTTTCTGTTAGAGACTGAGACAGCCAGGAAGCTGTTCCACGACTACGCAGAAAAAACACCGATTCTGGATTACCATTGTCATATTAATCCCAGGGAGATCGCTGAGGATCGTCAGTTCGACAATATCACCCAGGTATGGCTGGGCGGTGACCACTACAAGTGGCGTTTCATGCGTTCCTGCGGTGTTGACGAGAAGTACATCACCGGTGATGCATCCGATTACGAGAAGTTCTGCAAATGGGCAGAGTGCCTGGGCAAGGCTATCGGCAACCCCTTATTCCACTGGAGCCATCTGGAGCTGCAGAGATATTTCGGTTACAATGGCGTTCTGAACAAAAACAGCGCTGACGAAGTATGGAACCTGTGCAATGAAAAGCTCCATCAGCCTTCCATGAGCGTTCGTAACCTGATCAAGCAGAGTAACGTTACCCTGATCTGCACCACCGATGATCCTATCGATTCTCTGGAGTGGCACAAGAAGCTGGTTGCAGATGATACTTTCGATGTAAAGGTTCTGCCCGCATGGAGACCCGACAAGGCTATGAATATCGAGAAGCCCGATTATCTGGATTATCTGGAGAAGCTGGCTGCTGCTGCCGGCATGACCGAGATCAACTCTTTTGCAAGCTTAAAGGAAGCTCTGAAGAACCGTATGGCATTTTTCGCATCCATGGGATGTAACGTATCTGACCATGCTTTAGAGTATGTAATGTACTATCCCGCTTCCGATGATGAGCTGGAAGAGATCTTCTTAAAGAGACTGAACAAGATGGTTCTGACCAAGGAAGAGGAACTGAAATTCAAGACCGCCTTCATGCTGTTCGTAGGCCGCGAATATCATAAGCTCGACTGGGCTATGCAGCTGCACTACGGTTGTAAGCGTGACAACAACACCCTGATGTTCGAGAAGCTGGGTCCTGATACCGGTTACGACTGCATCAACAACTACGCTCCTTCCGCTCAGATGGCCGACTTCCTGAACGCTCTGATCGTAAGTGACGAGCTTCCCAGAACTGTCATTTACAGCCTGAATCCTAACGACAATCAGGCTATCGGTACCATCCTCGGATGTTTCCAGGATTCCACCGCTGTTGCCAAGATCCAGCAGGGTTCCGCCTGGTGGTTCAATGATCACAAGACCGGCATGCAGGATCAGATGATCTCCCTGGCTAACCTGGGTAATCTGTCCGGATTCGTAGGAATGCTGACCGACTCCAGAAGCTTCCTGTCCTACACCAGACATGAGTATTTCCGCCGTATCCTGTGCAACCTGATCGGTAACTGGGTAGAGAGCGGCGAGTTCCCTGCAGATTACGATACTCTGTCCGAGATCGTAACCGATATTTCTTACAATAACGCAAAGAGATACTTCAAGTTCCCTCTGGCATAAGAGATAAAACAATAAGCCCCCGGTGATGAGCCGGGGGCTTTCTTTATTTATTGAATCACGAGGTTGGAGTATCCCATCAGGCTCTCATCCACAGCATGTGCTGCTTCTCTGCCTTCGCGGATGGCCCATACGACGAGGGACTGTCCTCTGTGCATATCGCCGGTGACGAATACATTTTCCACACTGGTCTGGTATTTTCCGGGAGCTGTTTTTACATTGGTGCGTTCATTTAATTCCACGCCGAAAGCATCAGCAATGTATTTCTGGGTTCCTAAAAATCCTGCGGCGATCAGCACGATCTCTGCATCCAGGGTCTGCTCGCTTCCCGCGATCTCCTGCATCTTCATGCGTCCGGTAGCCGGATCCTTTTGCCAGGACAGCTTCACGATCTTCACAGCTTTCAGATTGCCGTTCTTATCCTTGATAAATTCCTTGACTGTAGACTCATATATCCTCGGATCATGTCCATAGACCGCAATAGCTTCTTCCTGGCCGTAATCGGTCTTGCAGACCTTCGGCCATTCGGGCCAGGGATTATTCTCTGCTCTTTTGTCCGGTGCCTTGGGCATCATCTCGATCTGGGTCACAGATTTTGCTCCGTGACGGATGGAGGTTCCAACGCAGTCATTACCGGTATCACCGCCGCCGATGATAACCACATTTTTCCCCTTGGTCTCCACATATTTTTTATCTTCAAAATTCGAATCCAGAAGGCTTCTGGTATTGGCTTTCAGAAAATCCACCGCAAAATAGATTCCCTCGGCATCTCTGCCAGGAGCATTGATGTCTCTGGGATTAGAGGCACCGCATGCCAGTACGACGCGGTCAAAATCATGCAAAAGCTTGGAGGCTTTGATGTCCTTGCCGATGTCGGTTCCTGTGACAAAGGTGACACCCTCTTCCTTCATAATATTGATCTTGCGGTCAATGATCTGCTTTTCCAGTTTCATGTTGGGGATGCCGTACATCAACAGTCCTCCCACACGATCGGAACGCTCGAATACTGTTACCTGATGTCCTCTCTGGTTCAGCAGATCTGCTGCTGCCAGTCCGGAAGGACCGCTGCCGATGACTGCTACCTTTTTACCGGTGCGTACCACAGGGGGCTTGGCTGCCGCATAGCCCTCGCTGTAGGCGTTTTCAATGATGGCATATTCGTTCTCCTTGGTGGAGACCGGATCCCCGTTCAGTCCGCAGGTACATGCTGCCTCACACAGGGCAGGACACACTCTGGAAGTGAACTCGGGGAAATTGTTGGTCTTCTTCAGACGGTTGTAAGCCTGCTGCCAGTTGCCGGTATATACCAGATCGTTCCACTCCGGCACCAGATTGTGCAGGGGGCATCCGCTGGCCATACCGCAGATCATCATGCCCGACTGACAGAACGGCACACCGCATTCCATACATCTGGCGCCCTGTAAACGCTGCTTTTCCTTCGGCAGATGCTCATGGAATTCATTAAAATGCTGTATTCTCTTCTTAGGATCTTCAGCCACGCTGACTTCCCTTTTATATTCCATAAATCCCGTTGGTTTTCCCATGACTTACCTCCCATTTACTTTCTGGTGTTGGCATAGAATGCCTCGATCTGTGCCTGCTCTGCGCTCAGTCCCTTTTCCTCCATCTGTACGATGGTCTTCAGGACTCTCTCATAGTCATGAGGGATGATCTTCTTGAACTTAGGCAGATACTCTCCAAAGTTATCCAGCACTTCCTTACCCTTTGCAGAGTTGGTCAGTGCCACATGCTCCTGGATCATGGATTTCAGCTCCAACACATCATATTTGGATGTGATCTCGCTGGAAGATACCATTTCCTTATTCAGACGCTTATACAGATCGTTGCCTTCATCCAGTACATACGCGATGCCTCCGCTCATACCGGCTGCAAAGTTTTTACCGGTGGGACCCAAGACTACCACACGTCCGCCGGTCATGTATTCACAACCGTGATCACCCACACCTTCGACTACCGCAATGGCACCGGAGTTACGTACGCAGAAACGTTCGCCTGCCACACCGTTGATGAATGCTTTACCGGAGGTTGCACCGTACAGTGCCACATTACCGATGATGATATTTTCTTCAGCCTTGAACTTGCTGCCCTGTGGGGGATATACCACCAGCTTACCGCCGGATAAGCCCTTGCCGAAGTAGTCATTGCTGTCGCCCACCAGCTCCAGGGTCAGGCCCTTGGGGATAAAGGCTCCGAAGGACTGTCCGCCGGCACCTTTACACAGTACATGATAGGTATCTTCTTCCACGTCATCGCCCAGTTTTCTGGTGATCTCACTTCCGAGGATCGTACCGAAGGCACGGTCAGTGTTGCTGACATCCACTTCGATACTGCGCTTCTGTCCCGCATCGATGGCTTTGCCCAGCTGCTTTAACAGCACCTTCTCATCCAGTGTCTTCTCTAACTGGAAGTCATATACCTGCCTGGGATCGAAGGTTACCTTCTGCTTGCTGCCCTCGTAAGGGTTGCTTAAGATCTGGGTAAGATCCACTTCTTCCTGGCGCTCGGTCAGATGCTCTTTTCTCTTCAGCAGATCGGTTCTGCCCACCAGTTCATCTACGGTACGCACACCCAGGGCTGCCATGTATTCCCGCAGCTCCTGTGCGATAAATTTCATAAAGTTTTCCACATATTCCGGCTTACCGCGGAAGTTTTTCCGCAGCTCCGGGTTCTGGGTAGCCACGCCTACCGGACAGGTATCCAGATTACATACTCTCATCATGACACAACCCATCGTTACCAATGGAGCGGTAGCGAAACCGAACTCCTCGGCACCTAAAATGGCTGCGATGGCTACGTCTCTGCCGCTCATAAGCTTACCGTCGGTCTCAATGCGGACTTTATTACGCAGTCCATTCATGATCAGGGTCTGATGGGTCTCTGCCAGTCCCAGTTCCCAGGGAAGTCCGGCATTGTGGATGGAGTTTCTCGGTGCCGCACCGGTACCGCCGTCATAACCGGATACCAGGATGACCTGGGCTCCCGCCTTGGCCACACCGGCTGCTACGGTTCCCACACCGGCTTCCGATACCAGCTTTACGGAGATTCTTGCCTGGGTGTTGGCATTTTTCAGATCGTAGATCAGCTGCGCCAGATCCTCAATGGAATAAATGTCGTGATGAGGGGGCGGAGAGATCAGGGACACACCTGGTGTGGAGTGTCTGGTCTTGGCGATCCAGGGATATACCTTTCCTCCGGGCAGATGTCCGCCCTCGCCGGGTTTTGCTCCCTGTGCCATCTTGATCTGGATCTCCTGTGCACTCACCAGATAGCGGCTGGTGACGCCAAAACGTCCGCTGGCTACCTGCTTGATGGCGGAACAACGGTTTAAGCCGTCCGGGCCTACGGTCAGACGGTCCAGATCCTCACCGCCCTCACCGGAATTGCTCTTGCCGTGCAGATGGTTCATGGCGATGGCCATGGTCTCATGGGCTTCCTTGGAAATGGAGCCATAGGACATGGCACCGGTCTTGAATCTGGTCACGATGGATTCTACCGGCTCTACTTCCTCGATGGGCACGCCCTTTTTCGGATAGTTAAAGTCCATCAGTCCTCTGAGGTTCTTGATGGAATCTTCGTCATTGACCATGGCCGTGTACTGCTTGAACATCTGGTAATCACCGCGTCTGGTGGATTCCTGTAACATATGGATGGTAGCGGGATTATACAGATGCTCGTCACCGCCGCTACGCATCTTGTGATGTCCGGGGCTGTTTAAGGTCAGATCGTTTTTCAGTCCCAGCGGATCAAATGCCTGAGAGTGCAGGTCGTCTACCTGCTGCTCAATATCTTTTAAGGTAATACCTCCCACACGACATACGGTGTTGGAGAAATACTTACTGATAACTTCCGGCGCGATACCGATAGCCTCGAAGATCTGGGAACCCTGATAGGACTGGATGGTACTGATACCCATCTTGGATGCGATCTTGACGATGCCGTGGAGGACAGCATTGTTGTAATCATCCACTGCTGCATAGTAATCCTTATCCAGCATATTGCTCTCGATCAGCTCCTTGATGGTATCCTGTGCCAGATATGGGTTGATGGCGCAGGCACCGTAACCGAGCAACGTAGCAAAATGGTGTACTTCTCTGGGTTCGCCGGACTCCAGGATCAATGCGACTCTGGTTCTCTTCTTGGTGCGTACCAGATACTGGTTCAGGGCGGATACGGCAAGCAGGGAAGGAATGGGCACATGGTTCTCATCCACGCCTCTGTCGGACAGGATCAGAATGTTCACGCCTTCTCTGTAAGCTCTGTCCACTTCCACGAACAGTCGGTCAATGGCACGCTCTAAGCTGGTGTTCTTATAATATACGATAGGTACGACTTCTACCTTGAAGCCGTCTACTTTCATGTTCTTGATCTTCAAGAGATCAGTGTTGGTCAGGATCGGGTTGTTGACCTTCAGAACGTTACAATTCTTCGGAGTCTCCTCCAGGATGTTGCCCTCGGTACCGATGTATACGGTGGTGGAGGTTACGATCTCCTCTCGGATAGCATCAATAGGCGGGTTCGTCACCTGTGCAAACAGCTGCTTGAAATAATGGAACAGCGGATGATTCGTCTTACTCAGCACGGGCAGTGGCGTATCCACACCCATGGCTGCGATGGCTTCGCTGCCGTTCTTTGCCATCGGCAGAATGCTCTGCTTCATTTCATCATAGGTGTAGCCAAAAGCCTTCTGCATCCGCTGGCGCTCTTCGTAGGTGTATTCCGGTACACGATAGTTCGGGATATGGATGCTCTTCAGTTCGGTCAGATTGTTGTCCAGCCATTCTCCATAAGGCTGTCTGGAAGCATATTTTTCCTTGATCTCCTCGTCGTCGATGACTCTGCCCTGTACGGTATCGACCAAAAGCATCTTACCGGGGCGAAGTCTTTCTTTTACTTTGATCTTCGTGGGATCAATGGGAAGCACACCTACCTCGGAGGACAGGATCAGGGTATCGTCATCCGTGATCATGTAACGGGAAGGACGCAGACCGTTTCTGTCCAGCACAGCACCCATGATATCTCCGTCGGAGAACAGGATGGATGCGGGACCGTCCCAAGGCTCCATCATGGTAGCGTAATACTGATAGAAATCTCTCTTGGTCTGGGACATTGCTTTGTTGTTCGCCCAGGGCTCGGGGATAGCGATCATGACTGCCAGAGGCAGCTCCATGCCACTCATTACCAGGAACTCTAATGTGTTGTCTAACATCGCGGAATCGGAACCGGTCTTGCTGATGGCAGGCAGTACTTTGTGCAACTGTCCTTTCAGATGCTCGGATTCCATGTTCTCTTCGCGCGCCAGCATCTTATCGGCATTGCCGCGGATGGTGTTGATCTCACCGTTGTGTACCATCAGGCGGTTCGGATGGGCACGCTCCCAGCTGGGGTTGGTGTTGGTGGAGAAACGGGAGTGTACCATGGCGATAGCGGATTCGTAATCCTCGCTCTGTAAATCGGCGAAGAAGGTACGCAGCTGTCCTACCAGGAACATTCCTTTATATACAATCGTTCTGCTGGAAAGAGAGACTACATAGGTATCATCGGAAGACTGCTCAAATACACGTCTTGCAATATAAAGTCTGCGGTCAAAGGGAAGACCCTTTTCCACATCGGCGGGCTTTTTCACGAAACCCTGCATGATGTAGGGCATGCACTCTACTGCCTTATGTCCCAGTACATTGGGGAAAGTAGGCACTTCACGCCAGCCGAGGAATTCCATTCCTTCCTTTTCCACAATGATCTCGAACATCTTCTTCGCCTGGTTGCGGCGCAGCTCTTCCTGAGGGAAGAAGAACATGCCGACACCGTATTCTCTCTCTCCGCCGATATCCATTCCCAGAGCCTTTGTGACTCTTGCAAAAAATTTGTGAGGGATCTGGGTCAGAATACCGACACCGTCACCGGTCTTACCTTCCGCATCCTTACCGGCTCTGTGCTCCAGATTCTCTACGATCTTCAGCGCATTCTCAACAGTAGCGCGGCTTTTCTCTCCATGAATATTGACACAGGCTCCGATACCGCAGTTATCATGCTCAAATTCTTCCCGATATAACGGTGCCTTGGGCAGCTCCTGTTTTACATCAAACATATAGTTCTCCTTTCCGGGTTTTTTATTTCTCTCTTCTTAATCTGTCTGTTACTATTCAGGACCTCATTCGCAAGACCGTAATAGTAACAAAAAAGGTCGCAATGAGACTCTTTCGAGCGCCTCATTGCGACCTTTTCTGTACTATACACCTATTTTTCTCATTTGTAAATATAGATTTTTCTATGAATTGTCAGATAATTTGTCAATTCTATTATTTGCGCACCTGTTATCTGGAAATTGTATTAATTTTCTCTTTAAAAGTGTATTTCCGACACAACTTTTTGGGGGTTCTCCCCTATTTTTCCTGTTTCCGGCCATACGCCTTGCTCATCAGTTTCTGATACATTGCAGAAAAGTGTTTACTCTCTGCCAGTGCGGTGCGAAGAGGTGCCAGTGTCAGTGCCATTACTGCCCGATAGCGGAACAATTCGCCGGGATTCATGTATTTTGCTGTGATCTCCTTATGTTCTGCAGCGCTGCGCTTCAGGTTCTCCTTGGTCTCAGAGTAGCCGCCGCCCTCGTAGGAGGACACGGTAAGTCCCAGATACTGCATGGGTGCTTTGGCACGATAATAGCACCAGAGGAAATGTTCGTAATCTGCACGGATCTTATATTTGGGTTCATAGGGCTTCTGTCTGCACAGTTCTGCAGCATAAAAGCAGGACTGATGGCAGGGAATGTTGCGGTAACAGACGAAACCGGTGATGCGTGGTGGGGAAGATATCTTCGTCTCTGTCTTCGCGCTGTAGGTATCGCCGTAGTAGATGCCCTGAAGTTTCGCCGGGTGCTGTTCCATGAACTGTGCGGTGTGGGTCAGAACTTCGTCGTCATAGAAGAGGTCACCGCAGTTTAGGAAGAGAATGTAGTCGCCGGTCACATGGGAGACTGCCTGGTTCATGGCTTCGTAGATGCTGTGGTCGGATTCCTGGTATAGGTGGATGCGTCTGTCCTCGCGCATGGTTTCTATGGAGCCGTCGCGGCTGCCGCCGTCCTTGACAATGATCTCAAAGCTCGGGTAGGTCTGGGACAGGATGCTGTCCAGAGTCTGATTCAGTTTAGGACCTGGGTTTAAGCAGACTACGATGATGCTGAATTTCATATGTTGCTCCTTTTAAGATATAATATCTCCGCAGTCGAGAACAGGGCAAGGAACGCGGCACGTTCGCACTCTGTCGCAGAGCGTAGCGGCACGTAAGTGACCAAAGTACGGTCACTAAGTGCCGACGTCTGCTTACGGCCTGCTTATCCTTACCCTGTTTTCGGCTGCTGGGTTACGTTGTCCATCTTTGTATATCTTATCAAGTATTTGGATGGTGACAAATGTACTTTTTTATTGCCTAAAATATATTTTTCTGTTTATGGAGCATCCCGAGGGATACAACTGCCACTGCCAGGAAGATCACGCATACAGGCCAGCTGACGAAGCCGGTGACGGCGATGGCGGTATAGGACAGGCAGTAGGCGAGGACGTTGGATGCCACATGGACAAAGACTGCCATTTTGAACTCTCCAAAGTATTCGTAAGCATATGCCATCAGGCAGCCGATGAGGAAGCCGTATACGCCCTGGACGTAGTTCATGTGGTAGACACCGAAGATCAGGGCGGACAGGGCTATGGCGAGTTTGATATCCATGAATCTGCGAAGGTATCCGTAGATAACTCCGCGGAACAGGAGTTCCTCTGCTATGGGGGAGATGAAGCCGAATACGAGGATTCCTACGATAAAGTGTGCGGAATATTGCTGGGCTGCCACTTCGGTATAAGCTTCAGACTTATTGGTCACTCCCAGGAGTTCAAACAGGAGATTGCATCCGATGACGGCACCGATGGTAGCCACAGTCAGTAAGACATATTTGCTCTTTCCCTCTTTTTTCAAGTGGCTTAAGTGCATGTCCTCTTTATTTTTATCAATGAGCATCTTCGCTGTGGACCATACGGCAATGGCACCGCCGATGAATCCAAGAGCCGCAATGATACTGGAGACATCTCCGGAGTAGCCGTTATAAGCGCCGGTCTCATCCCGTAGGATCAGAAGATCCACCAGTCCACCGGAGGCTCCGGACTGTGCCAGCTGATATAACAGTGCCAGCAGCGCATACTGCACTGCATTGCGCACCAATATAAACATCAGAAACGAATACACCATGGTCCAGATTCTCTGATACATGGGGTTTTTCTTTTTATTGTCCGGATTTCCGTTCAGTAATTCTTCACTGCCACGGAGTAAAAATTTCTCCAGTTCTTCCACGGATTGTACAATGTAATCCGCCTTCGCTTCCTTTAACTCTTCCTTACTTCCGTAGCCGTAGGTCACGCCCACGCTCTCCACACCGAGAGCCCTGGCTCCTTCCACGTCGAACTTTCTGTCACCGATCATATAGACCTGCGCCGGATCCACGGGATTCTCTCCAAAGAGCTGACGCAGAGTTTCCTGTACCACCTGATCCTTGGTTTCTCTTCTGCCGTCCAGTTCACTACCCACCACTACAGAAAAATATTTTTTCAGATCAAAATGTTCCAGGATGCGCTCTACGTATACCTGGGGCTTACTGGATGCCACTGCCAGGAAATACCCCTTCGACTGAAGCGTTTTCAGCATCTCCGGAATACCGTCATAGACCTCATTTTCAAAAAGTCCCGTATCCTGAAAGCGCTCTCTGTATTTTGCCACAGCTTCTTCTGCCTGTTCGGCGGTAAAACCGTAGAATTCCATAAAACTGTCTCGTAAGGGCGGTCCGATAAAGGGTTCTAGCTTGTCCAGATCCGGCTCCTCGATGCCAAAGGAGTGCAGTGCATACTGCACACAGGTAGTAATTCCGATTTTAGGATCTGTCAGGGTGCCGTCCAGATCAAACAGCAGATATTTCTTCATTCTTATAATTCCTTTTTCTTTCTATTCTTATATGTTCCGCAGATGATTAAAAGCTACGGATCTTGTCTCCGTCATCCTCGGTGTTTTTCAATGCCTTGATCTCCACGTCATAGCCCACATTAGCATTGACCTGCACATGGACCACATCTCCTACTTTTTTGCCAAGGAGCGCTTTGCCCAGGGGGGACTCGTTGCTGATCAGACCTTCCAGGGAATTACCGCGGACGGTGGTCACGATCTTGTAATCCTCTTCCGTGCCGTCATCGATAAATTCCACGGTAACGGTGTTGTTGATACCTACCTCATCCGCTGCGGAGTTCTCGGAGATGACCTTTGCAGTCTTGATCATTCTCTCCAGATAACGGATGCGGCTCTCATTCTGATTCTTATACTTTTTGGCTGCATAGTATTCAAAATTCTCACTGAGATCGCCGTGGGCTCTGGCTTCCTTCACGTCCTCCAATGCCTTGGGACGTACCACCAGCTTGCGGTACTCGATCTCATCTTCCATTTTCTTAATGTCAGTGGGTGTTAATTCGTCGTACATAATATAATCCTTCTTTCTACAGCTGCATCGCATAGATCACTGCCAAAGACAGAATGATCTGAATGATCGCAAAACGGAATACGGTCTGTGTATTGGACCAATCCCACACCTTACGCACATGATCGTGCAGGGGGGTACGTACATTTTTCAAAATATGGATCTTCAGGAAACGAAGCAGGGACACCTTAAGAAGTCCCAGTCCTCCGTCCAGGATCAGCACCAGTGCCAATGGGATAAACAGGAATGGGCAGCCGCTCTTCAAAATGGCGATGCTGATGAACAATCCCATGGCCCGGGAACCGGCATCCCCCATCATCAGCTTACTGGGTGTCGCATTGTACCACAGATATCCCAGAATACATACGGCAAATAATAGGATCAGGAAGGAATAGGTCTCGTCGACCTCCTTCATACGGTCTACAATATAGATGGACATGATGGTAATGATCGACAGGGTTCCGGACAGTCCGTCCACACCGTCGGAGCAGTTGGTCACATTCACGGAGGTCCATACCAGAATTACCGTGAGAATGGCGAATACCACAGGCGGCAGAGTGAACTTTACATGGAACAGCGCCAGTTCCACCACGTTGGAATTATATTTCAGAAAAGTGATGGCTACCAGTGCCGCCACGCACAGATCTAAGAAACCTTTTTTGTACTCACCCCATGGAGTCTTGGAAGCATCGTCCAGAAATCCCGTCATCATGCATACCACGATCAGCAGCAGGTAGATCACCAGCTCTGCGCTTAAAAGCGAAAACAGTAGAACAGATGCCACAAATGCCAGGACAAAAATAATTCCGGCGCCTCTGGGTTTCCCCGCAGACAATTTTCCATCATGGGCAAATTCTCTTCCGGCATCCTTGGGCAGATACGGACTTAATTTCGCCGTTGCCAGTACCGTAGCACCAAAAGCAAAAAGAATTCCAAAAAAAGCAAGGAGAGAACTGCTTCCCTCCGGCAAGATCATCTGTAACATACGAATCTCCATTCCTCACAACACTCTCATGCTGTATTTTCTGATAAATTTCATAACTGTCCGGCGAGGTCTTCGTGGAATGAACGTCCCAGAACAGTTACAAAACATTTTAACACAAATATACCGGAATCTCAAATAATTTCCACAACAGTTCAGTCGAACTGTTGCATTTGACAGTCCCCTCACGGTGGACTACTATATTCTTATGAACACTTTCTAAAAAATAGCCATAAAAGGAGAAATGCCCTATGATGATCCACAAGATTGAACCGCATAAATATTATCCGGAATTCCGGAATCAGGAGCCAAAGCCTTCCGATTATCTGCTGTTATTTGATGGAGAAAAAGTATTTCTGCCCTCCCATACAGGAAACGACGCTGCTGTTGCGGGTTCTTCCGCGAATGAAGGTATTGTGAAGCATCCTCAGGTATATCTTCCTACCTTCGAGGAAATTCACAAGCTATTGGGAATCCGTCAGCCTATGGAGCGTTTTTTCCTCGACTGTGAATATCTCTTTTCCATCGATGACAGAGCATTCTTCCGCAAGACCGCAGAGGACGCCGGTGCTCTCATGCTCCCAGAAAATGACCTCTATCCTTCCGGTGTATTCCGTAATTTTGAACCGGAATATCTGGCGTTCGCCGGGATCACTGCCACCCAGATCAACCGTTTCCGTCTGGACCGGAAGTTCTGCGGCCGCTGCGGGCATCCCACAATTCACAGCACCACAGAGCGGGCCTGCATCTGCCCGGAGTGCGGACAGATTGAATATCCCAAGATCTCTCCCGCCGTCATTATCGCCATCGTGGATACCGAACAGGACAAGATCCTGCTGACACGCTACGCCGGCGGTTCCTATCGTCACTGGGCACTGGTGGCAGGCTTTGTGGAAGTCGGCGAGACCTTCAAAGGGGCTGCCCGCAGAGAGATCATGGAAGAGGTCGGCCTACAGGTCAGTGATCTGGTCTATTACAAATCCCAGCCCTGGTCCTTCAGTGATTCCGCCATGATCGGCTTCTTTGCAAAGCTGGACGGTGATCCCACGATTACTTTGCAGGAATCCGAACTCGGTGAAGCAAAATGGTTCTCCAGAGAGGATGTACCAGATCTACCCTCCACGATCAGTGTCGGTCAGGAAATGATCACCTTATTCAAGGATGGCGGAGATCCATTATCTCAATAAGCGGCACTTCTTCGCCACCTTTACCAGCAGATATCCCTTCGGGAAGCTGCGAAGCTCCTGCTCCGTGATGCCCCGCATCAATATCAGCATGACAAAATAGACTACCGCAGCGATCACGATCGCCGGAATGACAGAGATCCGCATGGACTTCGTCACCATATACAGACCTTCGTAGATTGCCCAGGCTGTCGCTCCCATAAATGCAGAGGCGAACACCGGAATGACAAAAGTCTTTACGATCTCCTGTCGGTAGCCTACCGCTCTTCTTACCGCCCACTGGTTCAGCACACACATCATGCCGGAATACAACGTGTTGGCAATGGCGATGCTGTACAGATCCAAGCCCGTGAACATCAGAAGCAATACTGCTACCACCGTCTGCACCACCAGCGAGATCCCCGCATTGATGATTGGGGTATTGACTTTGCCAAGCCCCTGTAAAATGGAACTGTTTAATGTCGACAATGCATAAAAGATAACCGACAATGACAATGTCATTAAAAGAGCTGCCGCCAGGTTCAGTTCCTCTGCCGTCTTGTTCGTGAACAGCAGACTGATCACCGGCTTCGCTAATACAAAAAGTCCCACAGCACAGGGAATCGAGATCACCATGGTAGTCTTCACTGCCAATCCGATCTTCTCTCTGGCTCCCTTCGCATCCCGGGCTGCCATCAGCTGTGCTACGGAAGGAATCATAGCGGAAGCCATAGCAGATGCAAAGGCTATGGGAATATTGGACATGGTCAGGGACTGTCCGGAGAAAATACCATATTTTTCATAAATAGATACCGTATCGAGATTGCGAAGGGACGGATACCATTTGGTATAAATACTGTTGTTGACCGTACTGCTTAAGTTATATACAGCCGTACTCAAAATAAACGGGGTCACCACCAGTGTGATCGTCTTGAATATCTGTCCGTAGGAATCCACATGTTCATGCCTGTCACGCTGCACTCTGCGCAGGATCATTCCACGATTCAGAGCATAGACTCCCGCCATAAAAAGCAGAGCCACTAATACGCCGATGCCGGTACCCAGTGCACTTCCCACGGCACCGTAGGTTGCTCTCACCACCTGCCCTGCCTGATCTGCCGGAACCTCCATCGTTCCCATGAACATCTGGATCAGAAGATATGCCGCGCCTACACTGACTACTGCATTCGCGATCTGCTCCAGGATCTGTGATACGGAGGTCTGCGCCATGCTCTTATGTGCCTGAAAATATCCACGCAATACTCCCAAAATACCGTAGACGAAGATCGTCGGTGCAAAAGTACGAAGTACCGTAACCGCCGCTCCGGACACGAATAATCCCGCTCCGAAAAACAGAAAAAGGCTGGCTATACCGCCAACCACCAGTACATAGACCATGGCTCCGTGGAACAATCTATGAGCGTTGCGATATTCCTTCTCTCCCAGCTTCTGTGCGATAGCTTTGGAAATTGCCGAGGGAATACTGTAGGAGGAGATCAGCAGAATGATCGTATAATAGTTATACGCAGACTGGTAATACCCCAGTCCCAGATTCCCAATGACACTCTGTAAAGGGCCCCTGTAAAGGAGCCCTATGATTCTGCTGATGATTCCGGCTGCCGCCAGAATACCTGCCTGCATGATAAAATTGTTCTTGGAACTGTTCTTATCTGCCATATGTTATCTTACCTTATTTCAGTTCTTTATCCGATCAGCCAGTCATACATCTCCTGGTATTTTCCGGCGGATACTTTCCAGGAATAATCTGTGGCCATGGCACGATCCACGATCTTATTCCACTCTCTCTTCCTGTCGTAATAAATATGCTCCGCATAACGGATCGTATTCAGCATCTCATGTGCATTGTAATTCGTAAAGCTGAAGCCTGTACCAGTGCTCTCATACTCATTGTAAGGCTGTACGGTATCCTTCAGTCCGCCGGTCTCTCTGACGATAGGTACGGTACCGTAGCGCAGCGCGATCAACTGACTCAGACCGCAGGGCTCGAACAGGGACGGCATCAGATAAGCATCACAAGCCGCATAGATTTTATGGGACAGTGCATCCGAATAATAAATGTTGGCAGACACCTTGTCTCCATACTTCCAGTCGAAATGACGGAACATATTCTCATAACGTTCCTCACCGGTGCCCAGTACCACGAACTGAATATCATCCTGACACAGTTCATCCATCACATAAGCGATCAGATCCAGACCCTTCTGGTCTGTCAGTCGGGATACCAGACCGATCATCATCTTCTTATCATCTACGCGAAGTCCCAGCTCTTCCTGCAGGGCACGCTTATTCTTCACCTTTTCCTTGCGGAAATTCACTGCATTATAGGCTTTTACGATATTTTTGTCCGTCTCCGGATTGAACTCTCCATAGTCGATGCCGTTGACAATACCGCGCAGATCATGACTTCTCGCACGCAGCAGTCCGTCCAGACCCTCACCGTAAAACGGCGTTTTGATCTCCTCCGCATAGGTATCACTTACGGTGGTCACTGCATCCGCAAACACAATACCGCCCTTTAACAGGTTCGCATCCTTATAAGCCTCTAACTTGTCAGAGGTAAAATAATACTCCGGCAGTCCGGTAATGCTCTGTACCGTCTTCACATCCCATTTTCCCTGAAACTTCAGGTTATGTATGGTGATAACGGACTTCATGTTGCGGTAGAAATCTCCACCATGGAAACGCTCCTTCAGGTATACAGGGATCAGGCCTGTCTGCCAATCATGGCAATGGATCAGATCCGGCTGGAAATTCAAAAGCGGTAATGCCGACAGCACTGCCTTACAGAAATATGCATACTTTTCGATCTCATATCTGGGATCATCCCCATAAGGCTTGAAACCACCAAAATAGCTCTCATTATCAATGAAATAATAATGCACCCCGGCTTCTTCCGCTTCCAGAACACCTACGTACACATTCTGCCAGTTGAAATCCATGTAGAAATGTGTCACATACTTGAGTTTATCCTTCATCTCCTGCTTCATGCAGGTATACTTCGGAATAAACACTCTTACATCAAAATACTCCTTGTCAATATACTTCGGCAAAGATCCTACGACATCCGCAAGTCCTCCGGTCTTGATAAAAGGTACTCCTTCCGATGCGGCAAAAAGAATTTTTTTCATGTAAACCCTCCACATATGCTACGGCTTGTATTTCAAAACATAGATTGATTATACCATGTTTACGATTCATAGAAAAGAGGGCAGCGATAATTTACAAATCTTTTAGAGTCTGCGGTTTTGCCTCAGTTTCTGTAAGAAAGTCGGATCCTGTCAGCGATCAGCGCGATAAATTCCGATTGAGATTTCACCTGTTTTAAGAGATTTAATAACTGTTATATTTTGTTATTAAATTCTCCGCAAACCCTTGAAAACACTGAATTTATCACAGGTGAGCTTTCCCTTATTGTTTCCCTTGTGTTATATTGTCCCACCAGTGTTTACGAACTCTGATAAGGGCAAATACAAGGGCAAGAAAATTCTATAAAACAGTATAACACAAAATAAAAGTGACATGGTGAACTGATTGAAATGCTTCTGATTTTTGCAACAAATGATTGATTTAACGATAAGGAGATTTGATACGATGAGAACAATATTTGCAGAATACAATCCCAAGCGCAACAGTATTGATGTTTACACCTCTGTTGGCTATATGCTCCGCATTGACTGTTGGGAAGCTGAAAAGGACTTAAAAACCACACCAGGATCAGACTGTGCATTAAACGCACTCGCCATTGATGATCCTCTTGAATATGCAAGATTATATCTTGATGGAAATTTGCAGATGTGGGTAGATGCGGAAGACTCATTAGATATTTTTTAATTTTTAAACAAATACAACAGTTTAAATAACTATTAGCTACAATATTTCCGGAAAATTCATCATGGGATAAAGTTGGCTGGGTAATTTCAAATCTTTCCAAAAGTTTACACCCGCACTTTTCTCCATCCGACAGCATCTGTACAATTTCCAGCCGGTTCGCATCGCCCAAAGCCTTGCATATCAAAGCCACATCCATTGCATTCATATTGACACCTCACATTGATCATTGTCTATGTTCAATATAATATATACATAGATATTTGCCAATGTATGTGTTTTAAAAAAGAGAATCAAGTTTTTGATTCTCTTCATACATTCATTATAGCTTTTATCATCCATTTTATTTGCCCCAAACAGCCGCTGCATTCGACCTTACAAGCAGTTCTTCCACAGGCAGACCAATCGGACAAATATCATGACAAGATAACGACTTCCCGCATCCCTCAAAATATTTCTTCTTATATTCAGCAGAAATCTCATTCAAATGAGTGCTTTCCTGTTCTTCATTCAGAATCCGAAATGCGTTGACTGCAGCAACAGTGCCTGCGAAAGTCCCATTTGCAGAGAAGTTAGGACACACTTCAAGGCAACAGCCACACATCAGACAGCGTGCCGACTGGTATCTCGGTTCATGTGTCCACGGATTCATATAAGCTTCACTTTCAAGCCAAAGGTTCAGTTTTTTCAAATTTTCAAACAGAATTGACCGGTCAACGATCAAATCTCTTACAAGCGGAAATTTGCTTAAAGGTTCCAAGGTGATTGTAGAACCTTTTAACGTATGTAGAAATGTAGAGCATGCCAGCCTCGGACGTTCGTTAATCAGCATGGCACAAGCCCCACATTTTCGCACCATACAGCTACATTCCCAGCTGATGGGAGTAACTATATTCCCTGAATTATCTTTCAAAGGGGTTCTACTGTTCAATTCCTTTAGAACATTGGCAACAGAGCTGTTTTTGCTTCCGTCAAACTCAAATTCCTGCCAATAACTGTCTGATTTCTGACTCTCCTGCCGCCTGATTCTTATTTTATATACCAAGTGAATCACCGCCTTTCTGGAACAGGTACAAAGGAAATCTGTATCTGCTTTCCATCAAATCTGGCTACCGTTGTTTTAAGGTAATCATCGTCATTGCTCTTCGGATAATCCTCCCGCCAGTGTGCACCACGGCTTTCTTTTCTTGCAAGAGCACTCTTTAGAACTGCCATGCCAAGCAATGGAAGATTTCCTGTCAGCGCTTGTACCGTTTGAATCCCATTTAACAACGTATTCTCATTTCTGACAACGCCCATAGTATCCTGCATCACTTTGTTTAATTGCTTTATTTCTGAAATTTGAGACGCTGGTGGAAAATCTATCTGTGTCGCACAAGATAGATCTACTACATCTGCCTGTTCGCATGCTGATTTTGCCGCAACACGTCCTCCGTATAACGCTCCTAACAGAGAATTTCCACCAAGACGGTTGGCACCATGATATTGGGCACAGCATTCTCCGGCAGCGTAAAGATTCTGAATCGGCGTTCTGTGCTGCTCATCCACCAGAATGCCTCCCATAAAATAGTGAATTCCCGGTAAAACAGACACCGGTTCCTTTCGTATATCTTTATGCAAATAGGTCATACAATCGTCTGCCAGACCAGATAGCTTATTTGAAATAATCTCCTCCGATATTTCCGTCATGTCAAGAAATACCTCTGATTCATGGCTGACCTTCCATATCTCTCTGGCGGTAATATCTCGTGGCATCAGATTTCCAAGCTCCGGGTATTTTTCCTCCATGAAATACCATTGTTTTCCATCTTTCATGGCAAACAACCTGCCACCTTCCCCTCTGGCCGCCTCGCTGATGATCATGCGTTTTCCACCACATTTCACAGTTGTCGGATGATACTGGATCATCTCGCCATTTGCCAGAGGAACACCAAGCCGGAACAATTCTGCGGTGACTTCTCCTGTATTGCTCAGCGAACCCGTTGTATTTCCAAACAATCCGTGCATACCACCGGTGGCAACAATAACCGCATCCCCCGGTAATTCCACAGTCTCCTGACTGTATTCATCCCTGATTACGCAGCCACAACAAATATTGCCACACAGACGAAGTGTTAGGAAAGAATGATGGCTGAACCGTTCTACCATACCAGATGCTTCTTTCCTGCGAACAGCGTCTATCATAGCTGTCATGATCTGCTTCCCGGTATCGCTCTGTGCAAAAGCAGTCCGTTTCTTTTTCTGCCCGCCAAAATTTCGCAGATCCACATCATCATAGCCACTCATGTTAAATTTAACTCCAAGTTTTAGCAGCCAGTGCACCAGCTCCGGTGCTGCCTGTGTCATTCCCCAAACTGCATTTGGATCTGCCAGACCACATGCTGCCTTTATTGTATCTGTAAAATGTTCTTCGGGACTGTCGTTTTCATCTTTTGTATTCAAAGCTGCGTTGATACCGCCCTCCGCCATAACAGACTGTGCCCGCTCTGACGAAAGGGAGGAAACCAGTTTTACATTGCATCCATTTTCCGCTGCCTGCAAAGCCGCTGAAAGTCCTGCCAGTCCAGCACCTATAATAATAATTGTCTTACTCATAGATATTGCCACCCAATATAATAGAAAATAACTGCGCCCGCTATAAACAGAAGGAGCACCGAAAGAATCAAATAAATATCACCCCTTCGTTCTTTATAACTGATGATTCCCAGCGATACGAGCAATGGGCGGATATTGATAAAAATATGAACAAAGATTGCCGCCACGAACAAAAGCTGAGTTACCATCTTTACCGTTGTAAAAGGGAACAAAATATATGTCCCATTCTGCACCTTTCCAAACAAGCCAATATGGAAGAACAGCAGGATCAGTATTGCCAGCCCACTGGCTCGTCTCGCCCAGAATATGGCGTTCTGTTTCAGATACATTTTTCCGGATTGCTTCGCTGTCTGTAAACTCTGAACTGTCAGGATGACACCAATCACCGTATGCACAACAAGAATACCAACACCAATCCATGCAAGAAGTTTCCCTGCACTACTTCCAACTCCGTTCAGCATAAAGCTTCCCATGATTCCATGAATCATAAAAATGAGAAGCATTAAAACAGACAAAATCGTATTCCATTTTCTCATAAATTCCCGCTCACCTCATTTCTTCGCTGTCCATGATCATATAGTCCATCTGTGTTAGCGTTGTAACGTCAATAAAATCATCCGATGCCAGGAATACATCATACTTTCCACTTACCACTCTTGATAGCATCATTGTGTTACTGTACTCTTTCAGATCTACGAAAAAACCGGCCTGTTTCAACCTGTCACAGAGTTTCTTAGCATAACTGACAAGCGGATAATCCGTCTCAGATACATATAACCGAAAACTAATGTCCGTTTTCATGAGATCTGTTTCATTTGTTTCCGAATCGTCCAGTGCCAATTCTTTTAATTTATTCCGGGTGTTCTCGTTGTCGAGACCATCTGACATCATATTAATACCGAGAACATAAGAGCCTTCCAACTGTGCGGAGGCTTGAGCCGCCTTTTTTGACTTCGGTGTTGCTCCTGTGACTGCATCAATCATAGAAGGCGGTGAATGTAAAATGACACCAAAACCTACAAGAAAAACAATCGTAACAACTAACAGAATCAGTTTTCGTTTCACATTTCCACCTCATTTCAGAAGGTGCTGCAAAACCTGCTCTGGCTTATACCCGGATCTGGTTCTGCAGCACCTCCCTACTGACGATTAAT
>OGDV01000015.1_pt1 | contig 149935 bp, 125 predicted proteins | sample 1570511 | NCBI WGS metagenome assembly OGDV01 (sample SAMEA2582179, study PRJEB24529) | metagenome | reverse complement strand
AATTCATAAATGTGTCGCAAAGGGCGCTCCACATTTATTTCATTGACGGCTGTCGAGTGTGTCCGTTGGACGCACGGTATAAAGTCAAAAACAAAAACAGCGACTTGTGAGCAAGCTCCCAGATCGCTGTTTCTGTTTGGACTTTGCATGGCTCGTAACTTTCAAGTTAATTCATAATTGCGTGCCTCCTGCATATACATATAACACCAATGGCAGGAGGTATTTTTATGGACTATGCAGTGAAGACATACGATCTGTATCGGGATATACAACAAAGAACGGGAGGAGAGATATACATAGGGGTATTGGGACCGGTGCGGACGGGAAAATCCACGTTCATCAAACGCTTTATGGATGAAATGGTGCTGCCCTATATGGAGGATGAACATGCCAAAATGCGGGCACAGGATGAACTTCCCCAGAGTGCCGGAGGAAAGACTATTACAACTACGGAACCGAAGTTCATTCCCAGCGAGGCGGCAAAGGTGAGATTAAATGATGATATCGAGGTGTCAGTACGGCTGATTGACTGTGTGGGGTATATGATCGATGGTGCGGCGGGACATATGGAAGAAGATGCGGAGCGCATGGTGAAGACGCCCTGGTCGGAAGAAGAGATTCCATTTACCCAGGCGGCGGAGATCGGCACGGATAAGGTCATGCGGGATCACTCCACAATTGGTCTGGTGATCACTACGGATGGGAGTATCGGAGAACTCCCCAGAAGCAATTATCTCGGAGCGGAAGAGAAGACGATCCTGGCACTGAAAAAGTCCGGAAAGCCATTCTTAGTGCTGGTTAACAGTCAGAAACCTTATTCAGAGGAGACCAGAAAAGTAGCGGAAGAGATCGGCAGCAAATACGATGTTTCTGTAATGCCGGTGAACTGCGAACAGTTAAAAAAAGAAGACATACACCGGATCTTGGAGAAAATTTTATATGAATTCCCGCTGACAGCGGTAGAGTTCTATTTTCCCAAATGGATGGATATGCTTCCCATAGACCATGCTGTAAAACAGGATCTGTTAAAGCAGATTCGTGAGTTGATGAATTATTATGACAAAATCCGGGATGTGGCGGAACAGCCGGTGCAGCTGCAGGGGGATTATGTAAGAAGCTGTAAAATGGATCCAATCCAGCTGTGGAGCGGGATCGTTCAGATACAGGTAGGAATCGATGACAGATATTATTACGAAATGTTGTCCGGAATGTTGGAGGAAGATGTGGAAGATGAGTACCAGTTGTTACATAAATTAAAAGAGCTGGCAGGGATGAAAAAAGAATATACCAAGGTGCAGGATGCATTGACCATGGTGAGGATCAAGGGCTATGGTGTGGTGACTCCGGACAGAGAAGATATTGCGCTGGAAAAGCCGGAACTGATCCGCCACGGCAATAAATTCGGTGTCAGGATCAAGGCAAGCAGCCCATCCATACATATGATCCGCGCCAATATTGAGACGGAGATTGCTCCTATTGTAGGCACTGAACAGCAGGCACAGGATCTGATCCGTTTTATCGATCAGGCGGAAGCGGAACAGGGCATCTGGGAGACCAACATCTTCGGTAAGACGGTGGAACAACTGGTGGATGACGGCATTACCACGAAAGTTGCTTCTATTGGCGAAGAGAGCCAGTTAAAGCTTCAGGATACCATGCAGAAGATCGTAAACGACAGTAATGGTGGAATGGTTTGTATTATTATCTAATAGTTCAGACATCATCTGCATATCAGACAAATCATGCTTGCATGAATTTGACTGATTGACAGATGATGGGCTGAGCGGAATAGTTTCCATTGCTTTTTTCCCATTCATTTTGTATAATACCTTTGTTGACTTTGCTTTATTTTTCGGAAAAACAGGAAGAATATTTGCTAAATTGCATGAAAATACAGTAAAACGGAGGACATAGATGAATCAGGTATATGCAAAATTACAAAACTGCTATGAATGTGTGAGAAAACAGACAGATTTCGTACCTAAGGTTGCAATCGTCTTAGGTTCGGGTTTAGGAGATTATGCGGAGCAGATCCGTGTGGTGACGGAGATCCCTTATGCCGGGATCGAGGGATTCCCCGTCTCCACCGTACCGGGACATGCCGGTAAATTTATCTTTGGTTATCTCGATGAGATCCCAGTGGTATGTATGAAGGGAAGAGTGCATTATTACGAAGGCTATGATGTGACGGATGTGGTACTTCCCACCAGGCTGATGAAGCTATTAGGTGCCAAGATCCTGTTCCTGACCAATGCGGCAGGCGGCGTGAACACTTCTTTTCATGCCGGTGATCTGATGCTGATCAGAGATCACATTTCCGTATTTGCACCCAATCCCCTGATCGGTGCCAATATCGACGAGCTGGGACTGCGTTTTCCGGATATGAGCCATGTCTATGACAAGGATTTACAGCAGATCATCCGCGAGACCGCGAAAGAGAACGACATCTATCTGCAGGAGGGTATTTACACCCAGTTGACCGGACCTTCTTTTGAATCTCCGGCAGAGATCCGCATGCTCCGGACACTTGGATGTGATGCGGTAGGTATGAGTACTGTAGTGGAGGCGATTGCAGCCAATCACATGGGAATGCGTATCTGCGGCATTTCCTGTATCAGCAATCTGGCGGCCGGAATGACGGATCAGCCCCTGAACCATGAAGAAGTGCAGGAAGCTGCGGATATGGCGGCACCCAGATTCAAGAAGCTGGTAACGGAATCCGTGAAGAGATTTGTATAGACAGGCAAAAGGAGATAAGGATGAACTTGATCTCAGAGACAGAAGAAACAGAACTGGTGAGACTGGCATTAGAAGCCAGAAAGCTGGCTTATGCTCCTTATTCCGGCTATACGGTGGGAGCCGCACTGCTTGCGGTGGACGGACACAGATATCTGGGCGGCAATATTGAAAATGCTTCCTACGGAGCCACCAACTGTGCGGAGCGCACTGCCTTTTTCAAGGCTGTCAGTGAAGGAGAGCGGACGTTTACCGCTATCGCCATTGCCGGTGGAACCGTAGGAGAGGATCCCGTGGAATATGCCTATCCCTGTGGTATCTGCAGACAGGTGATGCAGGAATTTTGCACGGATGATTTTGTGATCTATGTGGTAAAAAACGAACAGGATTATCAAAGCTATACATTAAAAGAATTACTTCCCCATGGATTTGGAGGAGATGCGATCAGATGAATATCAGATTATACAATGCACGAATTCTCACCATGGAGCCCGGCAGAGAAGTCTTCTATGGTGAAATATGGGTTAAAAATGACAAGATAGCCTATGTGGCGGAACAAAAAGAATTAGCGGAGGAATGGGACAGATCCCAGTTCCCGAGAATTGCCTGGGATATTGAACTGGACTGCAAGGGAAATCTTCTGATGCCGGGATTTAAAAATGCGCACACCCATTCCGGCATGACATTCTTACGTTCCATGGCGGATGACATGCCCTTAGACCAGTGGCTGAACAAGCAGGTATTCCCATTAGAGGCAAAACTGACCGGAGAGGATATCTATGACCTGACCAGACTGGCGGTATTGGAATATCTGACTTCCGGTGTGACATCTATTTTTGATATGTATCTGACTCCGGATACCATTGCGGAAGCCTGCCTGGATACGGGCATGCGCTGTGTACTGGTATCGGGACTGAACAATTTCAGCTCTTCCCCGAAGCAGGTAGAAGAAGAGTTCTTAAAATGGAATAAGAAGAATTCCCTGATCAGCTACCAGCTTGGTTTCCACGCGGAATATACCTGTTCCAAAGAACTGCTCTGGAAAGTGTCGGAAATGGCACATCATTACCGGACACCGGTATATGCCCATATCTCCGAGACAGAGAAGGAAGTGGAAGAGTGTAAGGCACGCTACGGCATGACACCGCCCATGTTCTTAGACTCTCTGGGAATGTTCGACTACGGCGGAGGCGGTTTCCATTGTGTCCATGTGACGGATCAGGATCTGGATGTCTTCCGCAGACATCATATGTATGTGATCACGAACCCCGGATCCAATACGAAGTTAGCCAGTGGTATTGCACCTATTGCCGATTATGTACGTCATAAGATCCCGGTGGCGATCGGAACCGACGGACCTGCCAGCAACAACTGTCTGGATATGTTCCGTGAGATGTTCTTAGTTACCGGCTTGAGCAAGCTGTTAGAGAAGGATGCTGCCAGCATGGATGCCATGGAAGTATTGAAGATGGCAACGGTGAATGGTGCTAAGGCAATGCGACTGAACCGGGCAGATGTTCTGGCGAAGGGCAAATACGCAGACCTTATCATGATCGATCTGCATCAGCCTAACATGCAGCCCATCCATAATATTCCAAAGAATCTGGTCTACAGCGGCAGCAAATCTAATGTCTGCATGACCATGATCGGCGGTAAGATCCTATACCGTAACGGAGAATTCAACGTAGGAGAGGATCCGGAGCGCATTTACGCCAAGTGCGAAAAAATCGTAAAAAGACTGTTGACTGAGTAAGCAAAGAACTCAGAAGACATAGAAACGGAGTTCCCCGTGCGGCTCCCAGAATACTTAGGAGGGAAAAGATGTTAGAAAAAATCTTCAAACTGAAGGAAAACAACACCACGGCAAAAACAGAGATCATTGCCGGACTGACTACATTCATGACCATGGCTTATATTATAGCCCTGAATCCGAACCTGCTGACTGGTTTTGGCAAGGATACCATGCCGGAACTTTGGAACGGTGTTTTCCTGGCAACCTGTATTGCATCCGCAATCGGTACCATCGTAATGGCATTTCTGGCAAATAAGCCGTTTGCCATGGCACCCGGAATGGGACTGAACAGTTTTTTCGCAGTCGTAGTAACCAATATCGTAGCCCTGACCGGAATGACCTATGTAGCATCCTTCCAGTCGGCTCTGTGCATTGTACTGATCGAAGGTATCGTGTTCCTGGTTCTCTCCGTACTGAACATTCGTGAGAAGATCGTGGATGCCATTCCTCTGGGCGTGCGCCTCGGTATTGCACCTGCCATCGGTCTGATGCTGTTAAACATCGGTGTAGGCTCCAATGCAGGTGTCTATTCCGAGAACGGCGGACCTTTCTATGCTATGAGAGACTTCTTCGGTGCACTGACACCTTCACTGGCTAAGACAAATATGGGTTCTGGCTATTCCGCAATGGTTCTGTCCGTTGTCACCATGTTCGTAGGTCTGTTTGCTATTGTTGTTCTGGCACAGAGAGGTGTTAAGGGTGCTGTATTACTGGGAATGCTGATTTCCAGCATCATCTACTGGGCAGGAGAGGCTGTCTTCCTGGGAACCAATCCCTTTGCTTCTCTGGCAACCGCATCCTTCGTACCTGCTTTCGGAGATATGGCTTCCACCACACTGTTTAAGTTTGACTTCCGGGGATTTGCAGAGATTGGCTGGTTTACCGCCATCACGCTGATCATTACCTTCTGTATCATTGATATGTTCGATACCATCGGTACTCTGGTAGGAACCGCAAGCCGTGCGGGAATGTTGGATAAAAATGGCAAAATGCCGAATATGAAGCAGGCACTTTTATCTGATGCAGTAGGTACAGTAGCAGGTTCCTTAACCGGTACTTCCACAGTTACCACCTTTGTAGAGTCTGCATCCGGTGTAGAAGCAGGCGGTCGTACCGGCCTGACTGCACTGACTACCGGTATCATGTTCCTGGCATGTATCTTTATTGCACCCATCGCCGGAATCATTCCTGCGGCAGCTACCTCTTCCGCATTGATCTATGTGGGTGTACTTATGGTAGCAGGTCTTAAGAATGTAGATTTCGATGACATCTGCCAGTCACTTCCCGTGGCTCTGATGATGATCGCCATGCCGATCTCCGGATCCATCGGACATGCCATCGGCCTTGGGCTGATCACCTATACTGTGATCAAGGTATTTACCGGTAAGGCAAAGGATGTTTCTGTACTTACCTATGTATTATCACTGATCTTTTTGTTAAAGTTCTTTATTGTCGCATAAAGAATGATGATATAATAAGAAATAGAAAAAAAGGTCAGAATATGGGGCGGGCACTGCACGGGTGGTGCCTGCCTTCTTATATCCGGAAAAGTGAGAAATAATATGGAGTTTGTTGTATTTACAGGTGTATTGCTTTTTATATTTTTATTCATGATCGTACAGGAACTTATGCAGGCAAAAAAAGAGGAAAAAATGTTCCGGAACTCTCTTTTGGAAAATTACGGAAAAGAACCGCCGAAGGAATATTCGCTGGAGAGATTTGCAAGGCTTGATAGTTATCTGGAACGACATAAGGAAGAGAAACAGTTAGATGATATCACATGGAACGATCTGGGAATGGATGAGGTATTCTGCCGGATCGACCGGACATTATCAGCGGCAGGAGAGGAATACCTGTATTTTACCCTCCGGAATATCTTCTGCGGGAAGGAAAAGCTGGACCATTTGGAGGAAGTGACCGGATGGTTTTTGGAGCAGGATGATACCAGGATCCGGGTACAACTGTTACTGAAAAAATTGGGGCATCTCGGGAAATACTCTCTCTATGATTATCTGGATAATCTCGACTATCTGGGAGAGCGTAACAATCGGAAGATATTGCTTTTAAATCTTCTGTATCTGCTGTTTGCCTCACTTTTATTCGTGCAGCCGGCGGTAGGGATCCTTGGGATCGTGGTGTGTATGCTGGGACATATATTGACATACTTTCATGAGAAAAAAGTGATCGAACCGTATATTACAAGCTTCGCCTATGTGCTTCGCATGATCGATGTCTGTGAGGAACTGGGCAGACAGAAGATCCCGGTGTATAAAAAAGAATTGGAGGATTTAAACGAGGCGCTGAAAAGCCTGCGGGAATTAAAACGGGGTTCCTTTTGGGTAATGGCAGGAAATCAGGGGAAGATCGGCGGGAATCCGTTAGATATTATAGCGGATTATCTGCGGATGATATTGCATCTGGATATCTGGCAGTTTAATCTCATGCTTCGGAAATTAAGACTAAAGACCAATGAGGTGGACAGATTGTTAGGGATCACCGGCTATCTGGATATGGCAATCTCGGTGGGAGGCTTCCGCAGGTCCTTAGAGGGTTACTGTATTCCACAGCTGGAAGAAAATGCGAATAAGGTGTATCTGCATATGGAAGGCGGATGGCATCCGCTGCTTACGCATCCTGTGAAAAACAGTATCCGGGCAGACAGAGGTGTGCTGCTTACCGGTTCTAATGCCTCCGGAAAATCCACCTTTTTAAAAATGGTGGCAGTAAATGCCGTTCTGGCACAGACGATTCATACCTGTACAGCGGAAAGCTATCACGCTCCGGTATTTCGAATCTTTTCTTCCATGGCGCTGCGGGATAGTATACAGAACGGCGAGAGCTACTATATTGTGGAGATCAGGTCCCTTAAAAGGATCCTGGATGCAGCACAGACAGAGACGGCTCCGGTGCTTAGTTTCGTGGATGAGGTTCTGCGGGGAACCAATACTGTGGAACGTATTGCCGCAGCTACGCAGATATTGATACATTTGTCTGAAAGCGGAGTGCTTTGTTTTACTGCGACCCACGATATCGAAATGACGGAACTATTGAAAGACTGTTATGACAATTATCATTTTGAGGAAGTGATCCGGGACGGCGACATCAGTTTCCCTTATGAACTGTTACCTGGGAGGGCAGGCACTAGAAATGCGATCCGGTTGCTGGCTCTCATGGGATACGACAAAGAGATCACGGAGAGAGCTGCGACGCAGGCGGAAGACTTTATACAGACAGGAAAATGGTCGGTGCAGACTCTTTTGGGGAATACTTGACGTTTGCGCCATATCGTTGGTATACTTCATTTAATAGAACCTCACGAAAAGACATTAGGAAAGCATAATAAGGCATAAAGGAGAAAAAATATGGCAGTCAGCTTTTTGAATTCATTTTTATCTTATCTGGTAGTATTGGTAGTGATCGCGGCAGTAGGCGCTGTTGCCATTACCCTTGGAATTACTCTTCGCAAGAAGAAAAATAAAAAAGAGGGAATGCAACAGGAAAAGGAGTCCGCTGACGGAGAATAAGGGTTATGGCAAAATCGTCAGGACAGAAATTAAAGCTTTTATATCTGATAAAAATGCTGCAGGAGAACACGGACGAGAATCATCCAATGAGTACTCCGGATATTATAAAATACCTGGAGAATCAGGGAATCCATGCGGAACGGAAGAGCATTTACAGTGACATGGAGAGTCTTGCGGACTTCGGTTACGATGTGGTACAGGTGCAGAGCAGGCTGGGAGGTGGTTATTACCTCGGCAGTAGAGAGTTTGAACTCCCGGAATTAAAGCTGTTGGTGGACGCCGTACAGTCCTCCCGCTTCATTACCACGAAAAAATCCAGAGATCTGATCCGGAAGCTGGAGCAGATCGCCGGGAAAAACGATGCCGGCAAGCTACAGCGTCAGGTCTATGTTGCAGGCAGGATCAAGACGGAGAATGAGAGCATCTATTATAATATCGATGCCATTCATCGTGCCATTCAGGAGAACAGGCAGATCACCTTCGTGTATCTGGACTGGAACCTGCGAAAGGAACTGGTGCCAAGACCCGGTGGGGATAAGTGCGTCAGCCCCTGGGCCCTGATCTGGCGGGATGAGAATTATTATCTGGCCGCCTATGACAGTGAAGCCAAAGTTATCAAGCATTACCGGGTGGACAAAATGGGACAGGTGGAAGTGACGGTAAGTCCCAGAGAAGGGGTAAAACAGTTCTCACAGATCGACGTGACCTCCTATACGAACCAGACCTTCGGTATGTTCGCCGGGGAGGAGAGCGTGGTAACCATGGAGTTCCCGAAACGCCTCATCGGTGTGGTACTGGACCGGTTCGGCAGAGAAGTGGATATCCGCCCTATGTCCGATACCGTGTTCCGGGTGCGGGCAAAGGTGGCAGTCAGCGGACAGTTCTTCGGATGGCTTGCGGGAATCGGACCGGATGCCAGGATCGCAGCGCCGGAAGCAGTACAGAAGCGTTATGCACAGTGGCTTCAGGATATTTTGCGGGAACAGTCGGGAACAGCAGATTAAAAATTTATCCAAAAATTCACCCCCTTTTTTGTATAGTTTTCTAAAGAATCCCTCGTTGACAAGGCAGGGATTCTTTTTTATACTGATAACTAGCACCCACAATATATTGCTATCTGATGCGGACAAACACCATATATGGTATTTACAAACGCTATCGTAAGTAAGGGGAATACAGCAGAATCCGGGCATTTTCCGGACATTATCGTATGAAGGGAAGAGAAATATGAGCAGCAATTTTGAACATGACCATGAAGAAAATGAAGATTATGGCAAACGGTTCAGACCGGACAGGGAGATCTATGTCGTAAAAAAAGATGGAAGCAAGGAGCTTTTTAATGTACAGAAGGTAATCAGTGCAGTAGGCAAAAGTGCATACCGTGCCCTGACAAAATTCACAAAAGAAGAAAAAGAGCAGATCTGCCAGTATGTGGTAGACAAGGTAAACGAACTGGAAGTGGATGAAGTTCCCATTCCCATTATGCACAATATTGTGGAAAGTGCCTTAGAGCAGGTGAAGCCGATCGTCGCAAAAAGCTATCGCGATTATCGTAACTATAAGCAGGATTTTGTACGGATGCTGGATGATGTCTATAAAAAGAGTCAGTCCATCATGTACATCGGAGATAAGGAAAACGCCAACACGGACTCTGCCCTGGTATCTACCAAGCGTAGTCTGATCTTTAATCAGCTGAACAAGGAACTGTATCAGAAATTCTTCCTGACCACGGAAGAAATCCAGGCATGTCGTGACGGTTATATTTATGTGCACGATATGTCTGCCAGAAGAGATACCATGAACTGTTGCCTTTTTGATGTACAGAATGTCCTGACGGGCGGCTTCGAGATGGGCAACATCTGGTATAACGAGCCGAAGACTCTGGATGTTGCATTTGATGTTATCGGCGATATCGTCTTAAGCGCTGCCAGCCAGCAGTACGGCGGATTCACCGTACCCAGTGTGGACCTGATCTTAGAGCCTTACGCCGAGAAATCCTACAACAGAGCTCTGGCAAAATACGAGAGACTGGGAGTAGCCGCAGATGTGGCGGAGAGAGAAGCACTTGCGGATGTGAAGAAAGAATTCGAACAGGGCTTCCAGGGATGGGAATATAAGTTTAATACCGTGGCAAGCAGCCGTGGCGATTATCCTTTTATTACTGTGACTGCTGGAACCGGCACCGGTAAATTTGCAAAAATGGCTACGATTACCATGCTGGAAGTCCGCAGAAAGGGACAGGGCAAAAAGGATCATAAAAAGCCCGTTCTGTTCCCGAAGATCGTATTTTTATATGATGAGAATCTGCACGGCCCCGGTAAGCCGCTGGAAGATGTATTTGAAGCCGGCGTGGAATGCTCTGCCAAGACCATGTATCCCGACTGGCTGAGCCTGACAGGTAAAGGCTATGTGGCAAGCATGTACAAACAGTATGGCAAGATCGTATCTCCCATGGGATGCAGAGCTTTTCTGTCTCCTTGGTATGAGAGAGGCGGCATGCATCCCGCAGACGATAAGGATCAGCCGGTATTCGTGGGCAGATTCAATATCGGGGCGGTATCCCTGCATCTGCCCATGATCCTGGCAAAAGCGAGAAAAGAGAGCAGAGACTTCTACGAAGTGCTGGATTACTATCTGGAATTGATCCGTCAGCTCCACATCCGTACCTATGCTTATCTGGGTGAGATGCGTGCATCCACCAACCCGCTGGCATATTGTGAGGGAGGTTTCCTGGGCGGACATCTGAAGCTGACAGATAAGATCAAACCGTTACTGAAATCCGCAACGGCAAGTTTTGGTATTACAGCGTTGAATGAACTGCAGGAACTCTACAACGGCAAGTCCCTGGTAGAGGATGGGGCCTTTGCTGTGGAAGTACTGGAGCATATCAATCAGAAAATTTCAGAATATAAGGAAGAGGACGGCAACCTGTACGCCATCTACGGAACTCCCGCAGAGAATCTGTGCGGTCTGCAGGTAAAGCAGTTCCGTAAAAAGTATGGTATTATTGAGGGCGTATCCGACAGAGAATATGTCAGCAATAGCTTCCACTGCCATGTGACAGAGGATATTACCCCTATTCAGAAACAGGATCTGGAGAACCGTTTCTGGGATCTGAGCAACGGCGGCAAGATCCAGTATGTAAAATATCCGATTGATTATAATACCGAGGCAATCAAGACACTGATCCACAGAGCTATGGACATGGGTTTCTATGAAGGCGTTAATCTGTCGCTGGCATATTGCGATGACTGCGGACATCAGGAACTGGAAATGGATGTATGTCCTGTCTGCGGCAGCCGCAATCTGACCAAGATCGACCGTATGAACGGCTATCTGTCTTACTCCAGAGTACACGGAGATACGAGACTGAATGATGCCAAGATGGCGGAGATCGCAGAGCGTAAGAGTATGTAGAGACAGGATGGACAGATAAATGAGATATCATAATATAACCAAGGACGATATGCTGAACGGCGATGGTCTGCGGGTCGTACTGTGGGTAGCAGGATGTAACCATTGCTGCAGAGAATGTCAGAATCCCATTACGTGGGATCCCGACGGAGGACTTTTATTTGATGAGGCTGCGAAACAGGAGATTTTTGAACAGCTGGAGAAGCCATATATTTCCGGAATCACATTTTCCGGCGGAGATCCCATGCATCCCGTGAACCGCGCTGATGTGAGAGAGCTGATGCAGGAGATCAGAGAAAAATACCCCACAAAGACGATCTGGATGTATACCGGAGACAGCTGGGAGGACATCTACGATCTGCCGATCATGCAATATGTGGATGTCGTGGTGGACGGAGAGTTCCATGTGGAAGAAAAAGATGTAAAGCTTCTGTGGAAGGGCAGTAAGAACCAGCGGGTGATCGATGTGAAGAAGACACTTGCCGGAGAACATCCGGAAGATGCAGTACTGCACTGCGGAGATTATAAGTAAAGGAAAGATTAACCATGCATAGAATTGCTAAATTTCATTTTGTGAGTCCTGCACAGTTTATGACTGCCATGCAGGAGGAATATCCGAAGTATACGGAGGAACAGATCAAGGAAATGTACGAGGCTCTGAAGCTTCCGAAGAGAGCTACAAAAGGAAGCGCCGGATATGATTTCTTTGCTCCGTTTACTTTTCAACTGGCACCCGGAGAGACTATCAAGATCCCGACCGGTATCCGGGCGGAGATGCAGGAAGACTGGGTACTGCAGATCTACCCCAGAAGCGGCCTGGGCTTTAAGTACAGATTGCAGATGAACAATACCGTGGGCATCATTGACAGTGATTATTTTTTCTCGGACAATGAAGGTCATATTTTCATGAAGATCACCAATGATTCTAACGAAGGCAAGACAGTGGAGGTCCCTGCGGGAACCGGATTTGCCCAGGGAATTTTCATGCAGTACGGTATCACAGAGGACGATGATGCGGAAGGCATTCGCAACGGTGGCTTCGGAAGTACTACAAAATAATTCATAAGAGTAAAATCCCCCGAATGGGACATGATGAAGTTGTGATATGTACCCAAAGGGGGACTTTTTATGCCACAGAACATGCAGTATGTCGATGGACGGATGGAACTTAGTTATGAGGATACTAAATGTGACAAAATGTATCACTTTTGCTGGCAAAATTGAAAAGGTTGCTTGTCAATGATATAATGGCGCAAAAGAAGAGCCATAAAATTTATAATATCAGGAGGCAATCAATGTTTAAAATCGTTACAGACAGTACAGCAGATCTCCCCGCAGAATATCTGCAAGAACATGACCTTGGATGTATAAATCTCAGTTATATTATGGATGGTGTGACTTATGGGCAGGGACAGGAACTTCCCGAGAAAGAGTTCTATGCACTGATGAGAAACGGCAAAATGCCCACCACTTCCCAGGTGAATCCGGAGGAAGCAAAGAATCATTTCCTGAAATATTTAAAGGAGAACAAAGAGATCCTGTGTATCGCCTTTTCTTCTGGATTGAGCGGTACCTATAACAGTATGCGCGTAGCAGCGGAAGAGATTATGGAGGAACAGCCGGATTGCAGGATCATTGTCATTGACAGCCTGTGTGCTTCTTTGGGAGAGGGACTGTTAGTGCATAAGGCAGTTAACTTAAGAGACCAGGGTAAGTCCTTGGAAGAAGTGGCAGAGTGGGTAAAAAATAATCGTCTGCATCTGGTGCATGTATTTACCGTGGATGATCTGTATCATCTCTATCGCGGGGGTCGTGTCAGCAGGGCGACAGCAGTCGTGGGAACATTAGCAGGTATTAAACCCAAGCTCCATGTGGATGATGAAGGACATCTGATTGTCATCGGCAAGGTGAGAGGACGGAAAAAATCCCTGCATGCATTGGTGGATTATATGGAAGAGAAAATGGGTTCTTACCGTGATCAGAATGATATTGTGTTCATCAGCCACGGGGATGATCTTCCGGCGGCAGAACTGGTAAGAGACCTGGTGAAGGAGCGGTTCGGAATCGACAGCTTCCTGATCAATTATGTCGGACCTACCATTGGATCCCATTCCGGTCCCGGAACACTGGCGCTGTTTTTCCTGGGAGAGGAACGGTAAATTGAAAGTTAGTTAAATACATTGGCAAAATCCACGAACTCCCGGATCATGCGATACACATGTCTCGATGTAAGGTCTCCGGATGTGAATTTTCTACGAAAAGTGATGAGTAGTTCTCGTCATGACGGGGCCGCCTACAGTCGACATCCATGTCGACAATCGGCTGACGCGGACATCGTGTCCGCTTTCCCCCTGTCTTTCAGCACTTTTCTAGAAAATATCAACATACTCCGACAAACATCTTCGACATGGCACCGCATGCTCCGGGAGTTCTGCGTTTTGAAATATAAAGTTCCCTTGTTATACCTTCCGGTTTTCACAATTTGGGTATCTGCAATAGAATAAGCTTCCCATACCCTCAAACTTTCCTTAGCGTGGGTATCAGCAACGAAACAAGCTTCTCATACCCACAAACTTTCCACAGCGTGGGTATCAGCAACGAAACAAGCTTCTCATACCCACAAACTTTTCACAGTGTGGGTATCAGCAACAAAACAAGCTTCTCATACCCACAAACTTTTCACAGCGTGGGTATCAGCAACAAAACAAGCTGCTGATACCCACAAGCTTTCCACAGTGTGGGTATCAGCAGCGAAACAAGCTTCTCATACCCATAAACTATTCACGTTGAGGCGGAAGAATGGGTACAGAGAAGCTTGATTCTATCTCCTGTGCCCACGTTGAGGCGGAAGAAGGGTACAGAGAAGTTTGTTCCTGTCCCCTGTGCCCACGCTGCGGCGGAAGAAGGGTACAGAGAAGCTTGCCCCTGTCACCTGTGCCCACGCTGCGACGGAAGAAGGGCACAGAGAAGCTTGCTCCTGTCATCTGTGCCCATACTGCGGCGGAAGAAGGGTACAGAGAAGCTTGCCCCTGTCACCTGTGCCCACGTTGCGGCGGAAAAATGGGCACGGGCGGAATTTGTCCTGTCTACGGCGCCCCTACGTTACGAGCCATGCACCCAATTCATAAATGTGTCGCAAAGGGCGCTCCACATTTATTTCATTGACGGCTGTCGAGTGTGTCCGTTGGACGCACGGTATAAAGTCAAAAACAAAAACAGCGACTTGTGAGCAAGCTCCCAGATCGCTGTTTCTGTTTTGACTTTGCATGGCTCGTAACTTTCAATTTACACAATCACAATCGGTGTCCGGTATTCGTTCACCATTTCTTTTTTATTCTTCAGTGCCAGATGCCCCAGGTAGATCTGATTCCGGAGAATATCCTGATTCAGCATACGCAAAGCATCTGCGGGAAGTGTCTGTCTTGCGTCTGCCAAACTGGTAATGAGTGGAATGGAGCTGTTCTTTTTGATCTCGGTAAGGAGAGGAGCTGCATCCTTGCAAAATCCCAATACTCTGGCGTAGGAAATATAATCTTCAGACTTGCAGGTCTCGAATTCTTCCTTGGTCATATTCAGCAAAATATGGAACAGGCATCTGCTGATACGAGTGTAGGTCATATCCTTGCTCTTGAGCAGATCGCAGAAAGAAGATAAGCCGGTGAAGGACGGCAGGGTATTGCGGATACGGTCGGAGAGATCCGAGGAAATATCCTGATACTTGTCGTAGCCTGCGGAGTATTCTGTCAGCAGCTTGTATTGCAGCGCTGCGGAAAAATCATCCGCAAACAGAGGCTTCTGTTCCTCCAGAGAAGTCCGCAATATCTCATAGGCATTTTCCGGCATTTGGGATGCAAGATAGGCAAGATCATGCCCGGCAGCCACGGACTGACGGATGGCAATAGCGGAACACTGGTTGGTTCCCAGACGCTTATCGTGATAATCTGCACCTACACGGGTGGTAGTGAAGGGAACAATCTTGCTGTTCCTTGACATCAGAGCCTTCAGATATTCAATTCCCAGTATATTATTCGGAGAGGACAGCACATCCTTGTCATTACTTAATGAAGGAGCGTACTGCAACAGAGCCCAGGTCCTGGCAATCGGGAAGGACATTCCCTTTTTGAGATTGCAGCGCAGGGATTCCACATAAGGTTCCGGCTCCGTGTAGAATATCTCGGCAATCCGGGAGAGCGTATCGATGTTACCGCATTCACTGCCAAAGCATAGATTCGTGGTGACTCCCAGCTTGTCGAACAGAGCAACGGATCCTTTGGCGAAAAATTCCGCGCTCGATGCAGCGTAGCAGGTGGGGAGCTCCAGCACAAGATCCGCACCGCATTCCAAAGCCATTTTGACGCGGGTGAACTTATCTAACAGGGCAGGGGCACCGCGCTGCATGAAGTTGCCGCTCATAACGATGATCGTATAATCGGCGCCTGTGGCTTCTTTGGCATGCTTCATCTGGTAAGCATGACCATTATGAAAAGGGTTGTATTCTGCGACAATACCATTGACCTTCATAATATGGCTCCTTTCGTGAAAAGAAATATACGGTAAAACGAATATAAATACAAGCTGCGTATGTGAAAAAAATAACATACGTTGAAAGCGTTTACATGTGCATGGTTATCAGCATATTTTGTAATCAAAATTCAAAGGTTGTATCTGAAAATATACAATTTTGCGAACATTATGCCCTTGTCTACTTCAGATGTATTTAGTATAATATAAATACATCGGTTTGTTAAGATAAAACCAAAACTTTACAGAAGTTATTTGGGAGGAAGCGGGTATTCCCCGCCGGAAAGGAGAATGGATATGTCATACATTGACATGATTAAAGAGAGAGCAAGACTCGACAAAAAAACAATTGTATTACCGGAATCTAATGATAAGAGAACATTACTGGCTGCTGCCCGTATCGTGGAAGAGGGCATTGCTGATATCATTATGATCGGTGATGAAGAGAAGATCATGGATGGTGCAGGCTGGCTGGAGGTTGATCTGTCCAAGGTAACAGTAATTAATCCGAAAACAACTCCCAAGTTGGATGACTATGTGAATTTATTATATGAAACAAGAAAGGCAAAGGGAATGACTCCCGAGAAGGCTAGAGAGATCCTATTAAATGATTACCTGACCTTCGGTATCGTAATGGTTAAGGCTAATGATGCTGATGGTATGGTAGCAGGTGCATGTCACTCCACCGCAGATACCTTAAGACCCGCACTGCAGATCTTAAAGACTGCACCCGGTGTTAAGCTGGTATCCGCCTTCTTTGTTATGGATACCGTATTCAAGGATCAGGGTGAGAACGGAACTTTCCTGTTCGCTGACTGTGGTCTGAACCAGGATCCTACCCCCGAAGAGTTGGCTGCTATCGCAGATACTTCTTCCAGAAGCTTCAAGTCCCTGATCGGACCCAAGCCCGTTATCGCTATGTTAAGTCACTCCACCAAAGGCAGTGCCAAGCATGCTCTGGTTGACAAAGTAGTAGAAGCTACCCGTATTGCACATGAGGAGTATCCTCATCTGACATTAGACGGTGAACTGCAGCTGGATGCAGCGCTGGTTCCCAGCGTAGCTAAGTCCAAGGCTCCCGGAAGCTCTGTTAACGGACATGCAAATGTTCTGATCTTCCCGAATCTGGATGCGGGTAACATTGGTTACAAGCTGGTACAGAGACTGGGTGGCGCAGAAGCTTACGGTCCTATGTTACAGGGTATCGCAAAGCCTGTTAACGATCTGTCCAGAGGATGTTCCTGGCAGGATATCGTTGGTGTCGTAGCACTGACTGCTGTACAGGCACAGCTGGTATAATCATTATAAGAACCATAAACGTGTGCGGGATATCTGTCCCGCACCGTATTCATGTATTGCCCTTACCGGGTGGCATGAGATCATAGAACATTAGTCTGACAGATTAAAAAAGAAAGGAATTTACCATGAATATTTTAGTTATTAATTGCGGAAGCTCTTCCCTGAAGTTCCAGCTCATCGATTCTGAGACCGAGAAATGCATCGCAAAGGGTATCTGCGAAAGAATCGGTATAGAGGGAAGCCAGATTACATACACCCCTGCAGGTGGAGAGAAGGAACAGACCGTAACTCCCATGCCGGATCACACCGAAGCAATCCGTCTTGTACTGGAAGCTCTGACCAATGAAAAGACCGGTGTAGTAAAGAGCCTGGATGAGATCGGTGCCGTAGGACATCGTATCGTACACGGCGGTGAGAAGTTTGCAGCATCTACTATCATTACCGATGAAGTTATGAAAGCCATCGAAGAGTGCAACGATCTGGCTCCTTTACATAACCCTGCAAACCTGATCGGTATCAATGCCTGCAAAAAGCTGATGCCTGCCACTCCCATGGTAGCTGTATTCGATACCGCTTTCCATCAGACCATGCCTGAGGAAGCTTATATGTACGGTCTGCCTTATGAGTATTATGAGAAGTACAAGATCAGACGTTACGGTTTCCACGGAACCAGCCACTCTTATGTATCCAGGAAGGCTGCGGAGGTTCTGGGCAAAAAGTACGAAGATCTGAAGATCATCGTATGCCACTTAGGCAACGGTGCCAGCGTATCTGCAGTGAAGAACGGCAAATGTGTAGATACCTCCATGGGTCTGACTCCCCTGGAAGGTCTGATCATGGGAACGCGTTCCGGTGATATTGATCCTGCCATCATGGAGTTCATCGCTCACAAAGAGGGCAAGGACATCGACGAGATCATGACCGTTCTGAACAAGAAGTCCGGTGTATACGGCCTGTCCAACAACCTGTCTTCCGATTTCCGTGATCTGGAAGATGGTTATAACAGGGGTGATGAGCATTGCATCCGCACAATGAACACCTATTGCTACCGTGTAGCAAAATACATCGGTTCTTATGTAGCAGCCATGAACGGTGTAGATGTGATCTGCTTTACCGCAGGTATCGGTGAGAACGCACCTCTGGTTCGTTCCCTGGTATGCGAGCATCTGGGCTTCCTGGGCGTATCCATTGATGAGGATGCGAACCACAAGCGCGGCGAGGAGATCGCGATTTCCACTCCTGACAGTAAGACCACTGTAATGGTAATTCCTACGAATGAGGAACTTGCTATTGCCAGAGAGACAGTAAGTTTGGTAAAATAGGTTCGACGGAACCTTAAGAATGAGAACACCCATCAACCGGAGGCTCCGATTGATGGGTGTTTTATTATGGTAAGGAATGAACAGAGGGAGAAAATGTTATGAAGAAAAATGTGATCGTAGGACAGTCCGGAGGTCCCACCGCGGTGATCAATGCCAGTCTTGCCGGTGTCTATAAGACAGCAAAGGATATGGGGGCGGATACCATATACGGTATGCGTTACGGCATCCAAGGTCTTTTGGAGAAAAAGATAGTAGATCTTGGAGAGAAAATACGTAACGATATGGATGTGGAACTTCTGAAGAGAACACCTGCATCCTTCCTGGGCTCCTGCCGCTATAAGCTGCCGGAGAGCAGTGAAGATAAAGCTATCTATGAGAAAATATTTGCAATTCTAGAAGAACTGGAGATTACGGCATTTTTCTATATCGGCGGTAATGACTCCATGGACACCATAAAAAAGCTTTCCGATTATGCCCAGACAGTTGACAGTCCGATCCGTTTTATCGGTGTGCCCAAGACGATCGATAATGACCTGGAGGGTACGGATCATACGCCCGGTTACGGCAGCGCTGCAAAATATATTGCCACCGTTACCAAGGAACTGGTACGTGATGGTCTGATCTATGAGATGCAGAGCGTGACGGTCATCGAGATCATGGGAAGAAATGCCGGCTGGCTGACCGGTGCGGCAGTACTTGCCAAGAGTGAAGACTGCGAAGGTCCGGATCTGATCTATCTGCCGGAGGTTCCTTTCGATGTGGATGTTTTTCTGGAAAAAGTAAAGAAACTGGTGGCTGAGAAACAGTCCATCGTCATCGCTGTATCGGAAGGTATCAAGACGGCAGACGGCAGATATGTCTGCGAATTGTCCGCACACTCGGACAAGACCGATTCCTTCGGTCATGTGCAGTTATCCGGTACCGGTAAATATCTGTCCGACCTGATCATTGAGAAATTGGGCTGCAAGTCCAGAGCTATCGAACTGTCTACCCTGCAACGCTGTGCAGGACATCTGACTTCCCGTGTGGATATCACCGAGGCTTATCAGGTAGGCGGTACTGCGGTAAAAGCAGCTTTTGAGGGCAAGACCGGTCAGATGGTGATCCTGAAAAGGGTATCCCAGGATCCCTATATCTGCACCACGGATCTCTACGATGTGCATAAAGTCGCAAATCTGGAGAAAAAGGTTCCCCGTTCCTGGATTACGGAAGAGGGAGATTACGTGACAGCAGAGATGAAGAACTATATCGAGCCTCTGATACAGGCGGAACTGACCCCGATCATGATCACAGGCCAGCCCAGACATATTATTATCGATGATCTGCCGGATATAAAGTAAGCAAGTATAGATAGAACAAATTGGATACAAAGGAGGTGGGAACATGCCGAAAGACAGGAAGAGAAAAAACATGCTGATCATAACATGTATCATGCTCTTTGCGATTTTATTTACGCTTGTTCCCGCCTTTTCTTTTTCTGTGACTGCAGCCAGAAGGAACACAGGATCGGTGGCGGAAGAGTACGTCAGGTATCAGTCCAGGCTTCAGAACATAGAGAAGATCACGGATCTGGAGGAAAATGGATTTCGTTTGTTAGAGGATCAGGTATTTGCCATGCCGCTTCAGAAATTACCGGAGGATACGCCGGAGGACGAAGTGGATGAAGTATGGTTCTATGCGGCATTGGACAAGAGGTATCACAGACTGGCAGTTTTTATCGCAGATGATAATGGACAGATTCTGTACAAGACGGACCAGCTGGAGGCAAATTACTGCTATCCGGGGGAACTACGGCAGCCCATAGAGAAGCTTGCATCGGTATCTTTTCAGGATGTGGACAATGACAGCGATACGGATATTATTCTGATTGCCCAGTGCCATAATGACAGAGGAGATTATCAGGAGAATTCTTATAAAGTGGGAGATGTTCTGTTCCAGGAGGATGGCAGCTTTTACAGAGACTATCGGATCTCGGACAAGATCAACCGCTTTGATATGAATAAAAATCCGGCGTGTATTCTGAACTTCGTACGCGACGGACGTTCCACAGAATTCCTTTACACTGCGGAGACATACGGAGAACTGCTCAGCCATAATTTCCGGGTGATCGAGGAACAAAGCTATACCCGTAATTTTGAAAAGCTGGGGAAAATGAAGGTAGTGCCCGGAGTATACCGGATGGCGGAATATGATGTGTTTATGATCTACCTGATCGACGAGCAGGGAAATATTGTGTGGAGCTTCCAACCTATGGAGGATTACGACAATCTCTATGCGCTGAAGGGAATCCAGGGGAAGGATCTGGATGGCGATGGGTTCAAGGACCTGGTGGTATTTGCAAAATACAGTTACGAGGGAGATTTGGGGGAACTGTTGGTAGATACCGTGTGTACCGTGTATTATCAGCGGACTGCCGGATTTGAAAAAGACAAAGATTTTACTGCAAATTATGAATGTACGGAGGAGGACACTTTAGAGGCACTGGTTGGGAAGATACGTGCCTACTGGGGGTGGCAGACATAATGATAAAAATATTGATCGTGGATGATGAAAAGCCGATCTGTGATCTGATCGATCTGAATCTGTCGGCAGCAGGATATTTTTGCAAAAGCGTACAGGACGGCATGAAAGCAATCGAATGCATCGAGAGAGAAAAAATTGATCTGATCTTGCTGGATATTATGCTTCCCGGAGTGGATGGCTTTGACATCATGGAATATATCAGACCTTTGAAGATCCCGGTGATCTTCATTACAGCCAGGGGAGATGTGAAGGACCGGGTAAAGGGGCTGCGGCTTGGCGCAGAGGATTATCTGGTGAAGCCCTTTGATGTCGTGGAACTTCTGGCGAGAGTGGAGGTCGTATTACGCAGATTCCATAAGACGGGAGCACAGTTGTCCGCCGGGGATGTAGTGGTGGATATGGATGCCAGAATGGTGACCAAGGCAGGAATTCCCGTGGTGCTGACCAATAAGGAGTATGGACTTTTGGTGTTGTTTATCCAGAACAAAAATATTGCCCTGTTCAAGGAAAATCTGTATGAAAAAGTGTGGGGCGAAGAGTATGACGGAGATAGCAGAACCTTAGAGCTTCATGTGCAGCGCCTGCGCAAGAAGATGGGATGGGAGCGTCAGCTGGTGGCGGTCTATAAGGTGGGATACCGGCTGGAGATCGCATGACCCGGAGTGGGTAAAAGGAGAGATGTATGAAATTTTCCTGGAAAATACTGTTTTGTACGATGTTGATCATGGCAGCGGCATGCGGAGCAAGCGGTTATTTTTTTGTAAATTATGTATTTCAGACCTCCATGGAGCGTGAGACCAGACAGGCACTTGATGAAAGCAGTATTTTGAGGTTCGCTTTCGAGACAGCAGCTTTAAATATTCCGTCCAAATATGATGTGCTTCCGGACGGAACGGTGGAACAGATCGGAGTATATCTGGAGAATAGTGGACAGCACGGCAACAGATTGCTGCGGATCAGCGATGAGAACGGTAAGGTGCTGTATGCCAGCGAAGGGTTTACCGGGGATACTTCTCTGTGGGAAGAGCGCGGAGAAAATACGAGAGTATACCGGGTAGTGCAGTCTGGGGATTCCTATTATATCCAGACACAGACCAGGATCAATGTGTCCGACCGAATGCTTACGTTAGAGACCATGAAAAATGTAACTGCGGTATATACGGAGAGGACGGAAGGATTCCGGATGTATCGTCAGGTTACGGTGATCGTATTGTTGTGCAGTGGAGCGGTCATGACGCTGATTGCCTGTTGGCTGACCAGACCTATCAGACTTTTGACCCGAGCCACCGGCAAAATGGCGGAGGGAGAATACAGCTATCGCGCGGAGCAGATCAGTAATGATGAAATGGGGCAGCTGACCGCGGATTTCAACCATATGGCAGAGGCGCTGGAACAGAATATTCAGAATTTGGAAAATGAAGTCAGAGCCAGAGAAGATTTTATTGCCGCATTTTCCCATGAACTGAAGACACCGCTGACTGCCATGATCGGTTATGCGGATATGCTGCGTTCCCGGAAATTGGATGATGAGAAGCATTTTTTGTGTGCCAATTATATCTATACAGAGGGAAAACGCCTGGAGACTATGGCACTCAGACTGCTGGACATCATTGTGACCAGACGTAAGGAGATCGATCGTAAGACCACGAATGTCTCCGGTATTTTCTCGTATCTGCAGGAAATCTATGATGAGACCAAGAACCCGGAAGATGGCAGAGTGAAGGTGGACATCTGCTGGGAAAAGGGAGAACTCTATGTCGAGGAGAACCTGTTGAAGACTGTTTTGATCAATCTGATTGATAATGCCATCAAAGCCTCCGAGGAGGGGCAGACCGTGGAGATCACAGGCAGGCGCATGGAGAATGGATATTATTTTCAGGTGCGGGATGAAGGAATCGGCATCCCCGAGGAAGAAATTCATAAGATCACGGAAGCTTTTTATATGGTGGATAAATCCAGATCCAGGGCTCATAACGGAGCGGGACTGGGGCTTGCGCTGTGTACCGCTATTCTGGAACTGCATCACAGCCGCCTGAAGATCGAGAGTACACCGGGCTTTGGAAGCTGCATGAGCTTTCTGATTCCGGACGAGGGGGTGAACGCGGATGAATAGATGGAAGAGCTGTTCTTTGGGCTTTGCGGTAGCAGTGGCGGTCATTCTTGCAGCACTGTGGGGTCCGGAATGGATCGCGGCCAGAAGGGATGAGAGACTCTTAAACAGTATTACCACAGAGGCAGTGGAAGGTGCGGAAGGATATCGTTACCGCATGAGCAGCAATCAGAAACTGTATCTTTTGGGAAGATGTCTGAGCAGCCAGACCCTGCCGGAGAGTGAACTGCGGTTTTTGACCAGAGTGGACAATGAGACAGGCAGCTACGGAGAAATGACAGGTACCTATGCGTTTGTGGAGAATCGTCAACAGCCGGGAGAGGGACAGATTCAGGAGGAAGCGGTATATGAGGCATGCAACAGAGAGATTCAGACCCTGAAGGAGCAGGGAATTCTTCCCGGGGAAGTAAAGGAAGTGTCGAAAGACTCTTACGAAGCGGTGATCTGCTCAGCCATCGATGTGCTGGAGCCGAGGAATAATCTCTCCGTATGGAAACTCAGCCTGTCTACGGACGTCAGGAATGCGGATAAGAGTAACCGTTTTCTGGATATTTATCTGGATGCGGATACCGGTAAAATCTATGAATTCTATGTCCGGACCGGACAGCAATGGGAAGACATCGATACGGATGCCATGATCGACCGGTATGCGGAATATCTGGAACTCGCCGGCCTTGAAAAAAATGAGGATCAAAATCCGCTGTTGGAGACGACACCGTATTTTGCCAAGTATACTTTCCCGGGGGAAGAGGAAGGCAGTACCACGGTGACCATCGGTTACTATGAAGGAATTCGTGAGCTTTTCCTCAAAGTAGGAAGATAGAAAAATAAAATACGCAAAGATTTTTTACAAAAAAGATTAAAATCACTACTTGACGTTAGCACACTAAAGCAGTAATATAAATCAAAATTAAATACAGCGGTAAGAAAACCATTGATGTGGAGATAAAAACAGTTCGTGCACTTACAGAGAGACCGGATGCTGAGAAAGGTTGGAACGCAGGTTGTTAAATGGACCACGGAGGGCGCAGTCAAAGAGGACACACATAAATCCTAAGACCTCAAGTATTCTGCGACGTGAGGGCATACGTCAGTTGCCGGGGATATGTTGGTATCCTGTAAGAGCACAAGCAGTTGTGAAGCAAGGTGGCACCGCGGGAAGTGTAAATGACCCGTCCTTGACAGAAGCAGATTCTGTCATGGGCGGTTTTTTGTACCTTTTCAGAGCCTATGGCGAGATAGCCTCAATGAGTAAAAGGAAGCCTCAAAGAGGCGATTTTACGAATTGAGGCGCTGAAAAGGTGTGAGCAGAAATAATTTTAAGGAGGAGTACCGGAATGAAGATCACCCCCACACTGGAAGAATGTAAAAAGATCGCAGAGGAAGGAAATTACGGAGTGATTCCCTTAAGCACAGAGATGTATGCTGATATGACCACACCCATCGAAGTGCTGCGCATCTTAAAAAAGGTCAGCGGTCATGTCTATCTGCTGGAAAGCGCGGAGGCGAATAAGCGATGGGGCAGGTATTCCTTTTTAGGCTATGATCCTTTGCTTGAGATCACCTGCTATAACGGTATGACCACAATAAAATCGGAACTGACCAGCCGAACGGATTCCGGAGATGTCAGAGGGATCATCCGCAGCGTCATGGAAAAGAATAAAAGTCCCAAGCTTCCGGGGCTGCCTTCCTTTACCGGAGGTCTGGTAGGATATTTTTCCTATGACTATATCAAATACAGCGAACCGACCCTGCGACTGGATGCGAAGGACGAGGAAGGCTTCCAGGATGTGAACCTGATGCTGTTCCACAAGGTCATCGCTTTTGACAACTACAGACAGAAGCTGATCCTGATCCTGAATATCAAGACCGATGATCTGGAGATCAATTATCATAGAGCAGAGCGTGAACTGAACAACATGAAGGAGCTTTTGCTGAATGGGGAAAAGGCAGAGCATATTCCCTGTAAGCTCCGGACGGATTTTCAACCACTGTTCAATGAAGCAGCCTATCGCAACATGGTCGAGAAAGCCAAGCATTACATCAGAGAGGGAGATATTTTCCAAGTGGTATTATCCAATCGTCTGGAGGCGGAGATGGAAGGAAGCCTCTTAGATGCTTATCGGGTACTGCGCACGACAAATCCTTCCCCATACATGTTCTATTTCTCCGGAAGTGATGGTGAGATCGTGGGAGCCAGCCCGGAGACATTAGTAAAGTTAGAGGACGGCGTGTTACATACCTTCCCTTTAGCCGGAACGAGACCAAGAGGTGCCACCGAGGAAGCGGACAAGGCGTTGGAGGCAGAGCTTTTAGCAGATGAGAAGGAACGCTCCGAACACAATATGTTAGTGGATCTTGGGCGGAATGATATCGGCAAGATCAGCCGGATCGGCACCGTGGAAGTGGAAAAGTATATGTCCATTGAGCGTTACTCCCATGTTATGCATATCGGTTCCAAGGTAAGAGGAGTGATCAGAGAGGATGCGGATGCTCTGGATGCGGTGGATGCCATCCTCCCCGCAGGAACTCTGTCGGGAGCCCCGAAACTGCGGGCATGCGAGATCATCAATGAACTGGAAGACAATAAGCGGGGTATCTACGGCGGAGCCATCGGCTATATCTCCTTTACCGGGAATCTGGATACCTGCATTGCCATCAGGCTTGCTTTTTCCAAGAATGGAAAAGTATTTGTAAGATCCGGCGCCGGTATCGTGGCGGACAGCGTACCGGAGAAGGAATACAGAGAATGTATCCAGAAGGCAGCAGCTGTAAAACAGGCTCTTTGGAAAGCACAGGAGGGAATGGAAGCATGATATTATTGATCGATAATTACGACAGCTTTTCCTACAACGTATACCAGCTGGTGGGAAGTGTGAACCCGGATATCCGGGTGATCCGCAATGATGAATGCAGCGTGGATGAGATCCGCGCCATGAATCCCTCCCACATCATATTATCGCCGGGACCCGGCAGACCGGACAAAGCGGGTGTCTGTGAAAATGTGATCAGGGAACTTGGGGGCAGGATACCTATTTTGGGAATCTGTCTCGGGCATCAGGCAATCTGTGAGGTGGCGGGGGCTACCGTTACCTACGCATCCCACCTGATGCATGGGAAACAGTCATTGGCAACCTTGGATACAGACAGCGTGTTGTTCCGGGGAATGAAAAAGGTTATCACTGTGGCAAGATATCATTCACTGGTAGCGGATCCGCAGACGATTCCCGCAGAATTGAAAGTTACCGCAGTTACCGAAGATGGCGAAGTCATGGCAGTAGAACAGACGGAAAAACAGATCTACGGAGTACAATTCCATCCGGAATCCGTACTGACACCGGACGGACGACAGATTATCGTTAATTTTTTACAGACGCAGAAGGGAGAAGGCAGAAATATGATTAAAGAAGCAGCAGCAAAACTGGTAAAAAATGAGAACATCGGATACGATATGGCAAAAACCGTTATGGATGAGATCATGAGCGGGGAAGCCAGCGATATTTTAAAAAGCGCTTACTTAACAGCGTTAAGCCAGAAGGGTGAGACCATCGAAGAGATCACCGGCTCCGCAGAAGAGATGCGGAAATTTGGCAGAAGGCTGGGCGCAGAGGTAGAAGCACTGGAGATCGTGGGAACCGGCGGTGACGGCTCCAATTCCTTCAATATCTCCACCACGGCATCCATCGTGATCTCAGCAGCGGGTGTACCGGTAGCCAAGCACGGCAACCGTGCAGCCAGCTCCAAATCCGGTGCGGCAGACTGCCTGGAAGCACTGGGGGTGAATATCACCATAGAGCCGGAGCAGAGCAGGAAGCTGTTAGAAGAGATCGGCATCTGCTTCCTCTTTGCACAGAAATATCACACTGCCATGAAATATGTGGGCCCCATCCGCAAGGAACTTGGCATCCGTACGGTTTTCAATATCTTAGGACCGTTAGCGAACCCGGCAGGACCGGTATATCAGATCATGGGTGTGTACGATGAAAGCCTGCTGCCTTCCATGGCAAAGGTATTGTCCAATCTGGGAGTAAAGAGAGGCATGGTAGTCTACGGGCAGGACAGACTGGACGAGATCTCCGCCAGCGCGCCTACCGCAGTCTGCGAGATTGACAACGGCACCTTTAAAAATTATGTGATCACACCGGAAGATTTCGGCATGGTAAGATGCACGAAGGAGGACCTGGTAGGCGGAACTCCCCAGGAGAACGCAGAGATCACCAGAGCTATCTTAAACGGCGAAAAGGGTCCCAAACGCAACGCAGTACTGCTAAATGCGGCAGCAGCCCTGTATGTGGCAGGCAAGGCAGACAGCATGGCTGACGGTGTAAAACTGGCAGAGAAGGTTATCGATACCGGTCTTGCAAAGGCACAGTTGGAGCGTTTTATCAAGCTGAGCAATGCATGATAAAGTGTTACGAGTACTTTTGACCTGCGGCGCAAGGATTCTGGATTTAGATTATGAAACAACGGAAAGGCAGGATGAATGGATGATACTGGATACGATAGCGGCCGCTGCAAAGGAGCGGGTGGCAGCAGCCAAAGAAGCACTGCCCCTTACAGAACAGATTGCCAGAGCAAGAGAGTTAGACAGTAATACGGGTTTTCCTTTTGAACAGGCACTGGCAAAGAAGAGAATGAGTTTTATCTGCGAGGTGAAAAAGGCGTCACCCTCCAAGGGACTGATCGCACCGGAATTTCCTTATGTGCAGATCGCAAGGGAATACGAAGCGGCAGGAGCAGATGCAATCTCGGTGCTGACGGAACCGGCGTGCTTTCAAGGGAAGAATGAATATCTGACCGAGATCCGTCAGGCAGTGAAGATTCCACTGCTTCGGAAAGATTTTACGGTAGATGAATACATGATCTATGAGGCAAAAAATATCGGAGCGGATGCAGTGCTCCTGATTTGCGCGATTCTCTCTCCCATGCAGCTGTCGGAATACGCGGGGATTGCCAGAGAACTTGGCCTGTCGGCACTGGTGGAAGCCCATGACGAGAAGGAAGTGGAGATGGCGCTTGCAGCAGGTGCGAGGATCGTCGGTGTCAATAACCGGAATCTGAAAGATTTTACGGTGGATATCCATAATTCCGTGCGGCTGCGGGAACTGGTGCCGGAGAATATTCTCTTTGTATCCGAAAGTGGTATGAAGACCAGACAGGATATCGAGCGGTTGGAGCAGAACGGTACCAATGCCGTACTCATCGGAGAGACATTGATGCGTAGTGCAGATAAGAAAGCGGTATTGCAGGAGCTTCGCGGACAGGTTATAGAAAGGTCGTAAATTATTATGAAAGTAAAAATGTGTGGTCTCTATCGTCCGGAGGACATTGATTATGCCAATGAGGTACAGCCGGATTATGTGGGTTTTGTATTTTATGAAAAGAGTCACCGGGCGGTTACGAAGGAGCAGGCAGCCGAATATCGCAAAAAGCTCCTGCCGGGAATCCGGACGGTGGGGGTGTTTGTGAATGAGGATCCGAAGAACATCATAGAACTGCTGGAGGAAGGTATTCTGGATGTGGCACAGCTTCACGGGGATGAGACAGAAGAGGATATCCAGTATCTTCAGGCGGTCTGCCACAAACCGGTGATCAAGGCGGTCAAAGTAAGAGACCGATATGATGTGGAAGCCTGGTTTGACAGTAGTGCGGACTATCTGTTATTCGATAACGGAATGGGATCGGGACAGGCGTTTGACTGGAGCGTCCTTGGTGGGATCGACAGAGAGTTTTTCCTGGCAGGAGGATTACAGGCGGAGAATCTCACCGAAGCCATGGAAGCGGTAAGACCTTACGCGGTAGATATTAGCTCCGGCATCGAGAGCGACCGGAAAAAAGATCCGGAGAAGATGCGCCGGATCATGGAACTGGTAGAACGTTATCGGAACAATCCGCAGGCATCAAAGTCGGGGGCTTTTGAGCCCGACATCAATAGATAGAAGAATTATAAATTAAAAATCAAAATGAAAATCAGGAATAAAAATCAGAATGAAAGAAAAGAGGAGGAACACATGAGCAAAGGACGTTACGGAATCCACGGAGGACAATATATCTCCGAGACATTGATGAATGAACTGATCCATCTGGAGGAGTGCTATGAGCATTATAAGAAGGATCCTGAATTCAATGCGGAACTAAATAAGCTGCTGAATGAATATGCAGGACGCCCTTCTCTGTTGTACTATGCGGAGAAGATGACGAAGGATCTGGGTGGTGCAAAAATTTATTTGAAGAGAGAGGACTTAAACCACACCGGTTCCCACAAGATCAACAATGCCCTGGGACAGGCGTTGCTTGCCAAGAAGATGGGTAAGACCCGCCTGATCGCAGAGACCGGTGCCGGACAGCATGGTGTGGCTACCGCAACGGCAGCAGCCTTTTTAGGGATGGAATGCGAGATTTTCATGGGAAAAGAAGATACCGATAGACAGGCACTGAATGTTTATCGTATGGAGCTTTTGGGAGCAAAGGTGCATCCTGTGACTTCCGGTACCATGACCTTAAAGGATGCTGTCAATGAGACCATGAGAGAATGGTCCAACCGTGTAGCAGACACTCATTATGTACTGGGATCCGTTATGGGACCGCATCCTTTCCCCATGATCGTCAGAGATTTTCAGAGTGTGATCAGTCAGGAAGCAAAAGAGCAGATCCTGAAGACAGAGGGAAAGCTTCCGGCAGCCGTGGTAGCCTGTGTGGGCGGCGGTAGTAATGCCATGGGTGCGTTTTATAACTTTATTGAGGATCAGGATGTAGAACTCATCGGCTGTGAGGCAGCAGGCAAAGGTGTGGATACGGCACTGACCGCAGCTACCATTGCTACCGGCTCTCTGGGAATTTTCCATGGAATGAAATCTTATTTCTGCCAGGATGAATATGGACAGATTGCTCCTGTATATTCCATTTCTGCGGGACTGGATTATCCCGGCATCGGACCGGAGCATGCTTATCTGCATGACATCGGCAGAGCACAGTATGTGCCCATCACGGATGACGAGGCAGTGGATGCTTTTGAATATCTGGCAAGAACTGAAGGAATCATCTGCGCTATTGAGAGTGCCCATGCGGTAGCGCAGGTACGTAAGATCGCGAAGAACTACAGCCCGGACCAGAGCATTATCGTATGTCTGTCCGGCAGAGGTGACAAGGACGTGGCAGCCATCGCAAGATACCGTGGCGTGGATATTCATGACTGATCGTTTTGACGGTAAAGCCATCATAGGAGTAACAGACAGAAGAAAGTAAAAATCAAAACAGAAATTACAAAATAAGAAGATGGAGATAACAACAATGAATAATTATTTGGATAAAGTATTTGATACTCCCAATAAAAAAGCATTTATAGCTTTCCTTACCGCAGGAGACCCGGACGCGGACAGCACTGTAAAGTTTATTCTGGAGATGGAGAAGGCAGGGGCGGATCTCATAGAAATCGGTATTCCCTTTTCTGATCCCACGGCGGAAGGTGTGGTGATCCAGGAGGCAAATATCCGTTCTCTTAGCAACGGTATGACCACGGACGGTGTGTTTGAGATCGTGAAGAGAGTGCGGGAACAGTCGGAGATCCCCCTGGCGTTTATGACTTATGTAAATCCCGTATTCCATTATGGGTATGAGAAATTTTTTTCAAAGTGTGAGGAGCTGGGCATCAGTGCTATCATTATTCCCGATATGCCTTATGAAGAGAAGGTGGAGGTGGAGGCTCCCGCCAAAGCCCATGGCGTGAAGGTGATCTCCATGATCGCACCCACTTCCGAGAGCCGTATCCGCCGGATCGCATCTGAGACAGAAGGCTTTATCTATGTGGTAAGCTCCATGGGTGTCACCGGTGTGCGCAGTGAGATCAAGACCGATCTGCCCGCCATCGTGGAAAGCATCCGCACTGTGACTGACGTTCCCTGTGCTATCGGTTTCGGCATCAGTACTCCCGAGCAGGCCAAAGCCATGGCATCCATATCAGATGGAGCCATTGTCGGAAGCGCCATCGTGAAGATCATTGCAAAGTATGGCAAAGACGCAGCTCCTTACATCGGAGAATATGTGAAGAGCATGAAAGAGGCTGTAGCGGAAGCGTAAATAAGATTACGAAGAATAAGGAAATAAGAAAGTGATAGGAAAGCCGGAGTGGTCGCAAAGACTGCTCCGGTTTTTGCATCTGAAAATAAAAAGAGAGGGAAATGATGCAAGTATGATGCAATGGTGTGTTATTATCTGTTATAATTTGATAAAACAACCATCGTAGACTGTGGGAGGAAACGGAACATGAAGATGTGTAAAAAATGCTGGCGAAGGAAACGTTTGACCGGGGTAATTCTGGCATGTTTATTTCTTACGGCCTGCGGCGGAGAAACGCAGGAAGCTGAGAGGAAAAGCACTGTGCAGGAAAATGAAACGGTAAGTACCACTACCATTGAACAAGCAGCCGAACAGACGCAGGAGACAACGCAGGAAGCGGAAGCGTTTGTGCAGACAGATACCATCCTGGAAAATTTGAAGGGGAATAGAGATCCGCAGGTGATCTTACAGGAACTGTCTGAACTTCCGTTAAATATAGAAGAACTGAAAGCCTATCCGGTGTATGTGTTAAGTGATCAATTCGAGGAGTGCAGCGGGGCAGAACTGCTGACGGAATTTTATGAGCAGTCCACGCAGGGGAATCCGGCACAATTATTGATGGTAAATTACTGCTATAATGAAAAATGGATCCTTTCTTATGCGGAATTTGACGGAAGTACCTATTATTTGCTCAGAGGCAATATAGATGCCGGGACTGTAGAGGAAGACTATAAGGAAATGTATTTTCATTCCCTGAATATTATCGAAAAGAAAGATATAGAACCGGATATGGCACTCATCATGATCGTATTTACCAATCAGGAAGATGTTTCCGATGAACAGGCGGAGCAATATGTGAAATGGTCGGAAGAGGGAAAAAGGCCTGATGACATAGAAATATATTATTTCTTAAATCTGAGATACGGTCTTATGAGCGGCGACGATGACTTGAAAATACTGGAAGAAGTGGAGAGAACAGCGGATAGAATGACCGTGTACCGGATAGCAAAGGACTTCACAAATACATATTTTCAAGAGGAATACACAGGCAAAGCTGAGATCATGGGAATCAAGGGACTTTCCGGGGTGGATACGGACAGCAAGGGTGACTGCACGGTGGAAGTAGAGTTCCGGCCGGTACAGGAGGATTCGCTATCGTATCTGTTTATGACGTTTGGATATGATGAGATGGGATGGACAATCCGCAGTTACGGACTGGAAAAGTAGGCGGACATAGGATACAAAAATTGTATGAAAATCCTACAAAATTTTGTTGACAAAAGAGTATTGCCTATGTATAATAAGTCAGTGTGTGAATCAACACATCGTAGGAGACTTGTGTTTTCTACGCAACATATTGCATAGGAGTCGCTATGTTAGTAAGTTTATCTGATGTATTAACATCCGAAGGCAAGGTAGAGACTGTTGCCATTCCGCTTGAGATGACAAGCTTTAAGAGCCGCCAGGGAGATTTCTCTATTATGGAGAAGACACCCATTCATCTTACTTTTACCAACATCGGTGTGAACAAGGCAAAAGTAACCGGCACTGCAGAGCTTACCTTTGATACGAAATGTGACAGGTGCCTTACTGAAGTACCTACAGCAATGAAGCTTAAGTTTGACAGAATCGTTTATTCTCCGGAAGCGGAAGTAAGTGAGGAAGAAGATACCGAGCAGAGCTTTATGGATGGATGGCAGCTGGATGTAGAGGCTTTTGTGTACGATGAAATTCTGGTGAATTGGCCGGCAAAGATCCTGTGTAAGGAAGACTGCAAGGGTATCTGCCCTGTATGTGGTCAGAACAGGAATCTGAAGGAATGTGGTTGCGATACTTTCGTACCGGATCCTCGTATGGCAGCAATCCAAGATATCTTCAACGCGAATAAGGAGGTGTAACGATGTCTATTTGTCCTAAGAATAAATCTTCCAAAGGTAGAAGAGATAAGAGAAGAGCAAACTGGAAAATGAGCGCTCCTACATTGGTAAAGTGCAGCAAATGTGGTGCACTGATGATGCCTCACAGAGTTTGCAAGGCTTGCGGTTCTTACAATAAGAAGCAGGTCGTAAGCGTTGATTAATTGATAAATCAATGAAGCGAAATTAAGTGAAAAGAGAAAAGGAGATTCCGGATGGAATCTCCTTTTGCTTTCACAAAAAAATCACTTGCTTTTTATATACGCCTTTAGTATAGTAAGAATGAATCTGCCATCATCAAACTGTTTGGTGCGATCCACGGAGCGGTTTGATGATGAGCGGATAAACATAAACAGGTAAAGGAACGACGAAATGGCAGAATATGTAAATGTTGCTGTAGACGCAATGGGTGGCGATAATGCTCCGGCAGAGATCGTAAAAGGTGCTGTGGAAGCTGTCAACGCAGATAAGCGCGTCAAAGTATTCCTGGTAGGCAAGGAGCCTGTGATCCGTGAGGAATTAAAGGCGTACAGCTATGATGCAGAGCAGCTGGAAGTCGTACATGCTGAAGAAGTCATTGAGACGGCAGAACCTCCGGTCATGGCGATCCGTCGGAAGAAGGATTCCTCCATTGTCAAAGCCATGTATATGGTGAAGAACGGCGAATGCGATGCATTTGTATCTGCGGGAAGTACCGGTGCGGTACTGGTAGGTGGACAGGTGATCGTAGGTCGTATCCGCGGTGTGGAGAGACCGCCATTAGCCCCCCTGATCCCTACAGAGAAGGGCGTAAGCCTTCTGTTAGACTGTGGAGCCAACGTAGATGCGAGACCTTCCATGTTAGTCCAGTTTGCCAAGATGGGCAGTGTCTATATGGAAAGCGTTATGGGAGTAAAGAATCCGAGAGTCGGTATTGTGAATATCGGCGCCGAGGAGGAGAAGGGCAACGCGCTGGTAAAAGAAACCTTCCCGCTTCTTAAGAATTGCCCGGAGATCAATTTCATCGGCAGCGTGGAAGCAAGAGACATTCCGGCAGGTGCGGCAGATGTCATTGTCTGTGAAGCGTTTGTGGGCAATGTGATCTTGAAGATGTATGAGGGTGTAAGCTCCGCACTTCTGCATCAGGTGAAGCAGGGGATGATGTCCACACTTCGCAGTAAAATGGGTGCACTGCTTGTGAAGCCGGCACTCAAGACTACATTAAAGAGTTTTGATACTTCCCAGTACGGTGGCGCTCCGTTACTCGGACTGAACGGTCTGGTAGTGAAGACTCACGGAAGCAGCAAGGCAGTGGAAGTGAAGAATTCTATTTTGCAGTGTATTGCTTTTAAGGAAGAGAAGATCAACGAGAAGATCAAAGAACAGATCAGCCCGGAAGATAAGGCTGCAGAGAATAATTAATCAAGAGAAATATTTTGAGAAAGAAGGAACTGTTATGGAATTTGAAAAGTTGAAGAAAATCATTGCTGAGGTATTAAACGTAGATCCCGATGAGATCACCATGGAGACCACATTCCAGGATGACCTGGGCGCTGATTCCCTCGATGTATACCAGATCATCATGGGCATTGAGGAAGAGTTCGATATCGAGATCCCTGCTGAGACAGCAGAGCAGGTTACTACAGTAGAAGACGCTGTAGAGATGATCAAGAACGCAGTGAACTAGTAAAGCTACGAGCCATGCAAAGACAAAACAGGAACTGTGACCGAGAGCTTGCTCACAAGGCACTGTTCCTGTTTTTCAGTTTATACAATTGTAAATTTATATAGTCCAGTAGGCACGATCAGAGTAAGAATAAGCAGACCGTAAGCAGACGTCGGTACTTGGCGAGGGTACTTTCCTCGCTTATGTACCGCTACGCTCTGCGACAGAGCGAGAGCGTGTCGCGTTTCTTACTCTGATTGGGGCTACGGCAGTATATTTGTGAGGACAAGAAAATGTTGGATGGTTATACAATGGACGTGCTGGAGCAGCGCATCGGCTATTGCTTTCACAACAAAGCATTGCTGAAGCAGGCTCTGACCCACAGCTCCTATACCAATGAACAAAAGATCAACAAAACAGAGAACTACGAGCGTATCGAATTCTTAGGAGATGCCGTACTGGAACTGGTATCCAGTGATTTCCTATTTCGGGAACACCCGGATGTTCCGGAGGGCGAGCTGACCAAGATGCGCGCCTCCATGGTGTGCGAGCCTTCCCTGGCATTCTGTGCCAGAGACCTGGAGCTGGGACAGTTTATGCTTTTGGGTAAAGGCGAAGAGAATACCGGTGGCAGACGCAGAGACAGCATCACCTCTGACGGTATGGAAGCTATGATCGGTGCCATTTATCTGGATGGTGGCATGCAGCCTGCCAAGGCTTTTATTGACCGCTTTATTCTGTCGGATTTAGAGGACAAGCGTCTTTTCTATGACAGTAAGAGCAATCTCCAGGAATTGATCCAGGGGAAACTTAAAAAAGAGTTTGAGTACCGGCTGTTAGAGGAGAGCGGACCGGAACACGACAAAACCTTCGTGGTAGAGATCGACATGGAGGGAGAATGCCTTGGCCGTGGGCAGGGAAGAACAAAAAAAGCGGCAGAACAGCAGGCAGCTTATGAGGCGCTTCTGCTATTGAGGGATAGAGGATATGTATTTAAAAAGTATTGAGATCCACGGGTTCAAATCATTTGCCAATAAGATCGTATTTCAGTTCCACAACGGAATCACCGGTATCGTAGGACCTAACGGCAGCGGTAAAAGTAACGTTGCGGATGCGGTACGATGGGTACTGGGTGAACAGCGCATCAAACAGCTGCGTGGTGCCAGTATGCAGGATGTTATTTTCTCGGGAACAGAGACCAGAAAACCGTTGAGCTACGCCTATGTTGCCATTACTCTGGACAACAGCGATCACCAGCTGGCGATCGACTATGACGAAGTTACAGTGGCGAGACGGATCTACCGTTCCGGAGAAAGTGAATATCTGATCAATGGTACTCCCTGCAGATTAAAGGATGTCAATGAGCTGTTCTATGATACCGGTATCGGTAAGGAAGGCTATTCCATTATCGGACAGGGCCAGATCGACAAGATCTTAAGCGGTAAGCCCGAGGAACGTCGTGAACTGTTCGATGAGGCTGCCGGTATCGTGAAATTCAAGCGCAGGAAAGCAGCGGCCCAGACGAAGCTTGAGAACGAGAAACAGAATCTGGTGCGTGTGAATGATATTTTATCGGAGCTGGAAAAACAGGTAGGACCTCTGGAGAAGCAGTCAGAGGTGGCAAAGGTCTATCTGAGGAAAAAGGAAGAGTTGAAATCCCTGGATATCAACGTGTTCTTATTGGAAAATAAGAGACTGAGAGAACAGCTTGCTTCCGCAGAAGAAAAATACAATCTGGCAAGCACGGAACTTGGTGAGACCGGTGAAAAATATGAGGGTGTCAAGGAAGAATACGAACGGATCCAGCAGGAGATTGAAAGTCTGGATGTCGCTATCGAAGCCGCCAGGGAACAGCTGACGGATACCGGTCTGATGCGCGGTAAGTTAGAGGGCGAGATCAATGTCTTAAAGGAGCAGATCAATTCCGCCCACGGCAGTGAGAACCATCTGAACAACCGTAAGGCAGCCCTGGAAGAGGAGATTGCCGGCAAAGAGCAGGAAAAGCAGGATATATTAACCGATAAAAAGGATACGGATACCCAGGTGCAGGAGATTGCAGAAGCTGCGGCGAAAGCGAAGGCTGATCTGGAAGCCATCCAGAATAAGATCACCGAGCTCAACAATAATATCGAAGCCGGGAAAAACACCATCATTGGCGAACTGAACCAGAGAGCTACCATCAAATCCAAGATGGGTCGCTTCGATACCATGATGGAGCAGATCAATATCCGCAAGGCAGAGTTAAATTCCAGACTGTTACGTGCTAAATCCGATGAGGCAGCCAGAGAAGAAACGGTGAAGAAGCTGGAAGAGACTTTTGAGACCGTGACTGAGGAACTGCGTCAGATGACGGAACAGGAAGCGGCATCCGAACTGGAGCTTGGCAATATCCGTGAGAATCTCACCGGACTGGATGCGAAGCTGCGGGAGACACAGAACCGTTTTCATCAGGAACAGTCTAAGTTAGAAGCCCTGACCAATATCACCGAGCGCTATGATGGTTACGGCGGCAGCGTCAAAAAGGTCATGGAGCAGAAGGAGAAGGAAAAAGGCATCATCGGTGTCGTAGCGGACATCATTCAGGTGGAGGCAAAATACGAGACCGCCATCGAGACTGCGTTGGGCGGCAATATCCAGAATATCGTAACGGATAACGAAGAAACCGCCAAGCATATGATCGGCTTCTTAAAGCAGAACCGTCTCGGAAGAGCCACATTCCTGCCTCTGACCAGTATCACCAAGCCCCAGGAATTCAAGAATCCGGAGGCACTTAAGGAAAAAGGTGTCATCGGTATGGCAGACGAACTGGTAGGCACAGAAGAAGAATACCGCAATGTGGCGAAGGCTATGCTGGGACGTATCGTTGTGGTAGACAATGTGGACAATGCCGTGAAGATCGCAAGAAAATTCGATTACGGCATCCGCATGGTCACTTTGGAAGGTGAACTCTTAGTTCCCGGTGGTGCCATCAGCGGCGGAGCTTTTAAAAACAACAGCAATCTCCTGGGAAGACGTCGTGAGATGGACGAACTGGAGAAAAAGGTGAAAAAGCTCTCTGAGGATATCACGACTTACAATCAGAAGATCGAAGACACCAAGAGTAAGAGAAATAAACTTCGTATGGATCTGGAAGCACTGAAGACCGAGATGCAGCGCAAGTCCATTGAGCAGAATACCGCAAGATTGAACATCTCCCAGGCAAGAGAGCGTATGGAAGAAGAGGCAGAGAGTGCACAGTCTCTGAAGCTGGAGGAGCAGGAGATCGAGACCAAGATCTTCGAGATCCGTTCCGGCAAGGAATCCATTACGCAGGAACTGGCGGTCAGCGAAGAACTGGAGAAGACGACGCAGGAACAGATCCTGGGCTACCAGAAAGAATTGGAGAGCTGCAGACTGGAAGAGAGCGAAGCTTCCGCCCACGCAGGAGAATGGGAAGTAAAAGTCGAGAAGATGCGTCAGGCACTGGATTACAAGCAGGCAAATGTGGATCGTATAGGCGGCGAGCTGGAACGTGCACAGGCAGAGCTTAAAGAGATTTTAGAGGCTCTGACGGAAAATGCGCAGGAAGTGGAACGTAAGAAGAACAACATCCTGGAGATTGAGAAGACCATCGCTGCTTCTCATGAGAATCAGGATGCTTCCAGGAAGAAGCTGGACGAAGACCTTGCGAAAAAGGAAGAACTGTCTGCAAAACAGAAAGATTTCTTCCGCAGCAGAGAAGAAATGTCAGAACGCATGAATGCTCTGGACAAAGAAGTCTATCGTCTGGGCGAACAGAAGAAAAAGCTGGAGGACGGCATCGAAGGTCAGATCAATTACATGTGGGATGAGTATGAGATCACCTTAAGCGATGCGGCAGGACTCCGCAACGAAGAGATGAATGATCTGCCAGCTATGAAACGCGAGATCATCGGTCTGAAGGACGAGATCCGCAAGCTTGGCAATGTCAATGTCAACGCCATTGAGGATTACAAGAACCTGATGGAGCGCTATACTTTCATGAAGACTCAGCATGATGATCTGGTGGAAGCGGAGAAGACGCTGGAAGGCATCATCGAAGAACTGGATACCGCCATGCGCAAACAGTTCACGGAGAAATTCGCAGAGATCAGCAGAGAGTTCGATAAGGTATTCAAGGAACTCTTCGGTGGTGGTAAGGGAACACTGGAACTGATGGAGGATGAGGATATTCTGGAGGCAGGCATCCGCATCATCGCACAGCCCCCCGGAAAAAAGCTTCAGAATATGATGCAGCTCTCCGGTGGAGAGAAGGCTTTATCCGCCATATCCCTACTGTTCGCAATTCAGAACCTGAAGCCGTCTCCATTCTGTCTGTTAGACGAGATCGAGGCCGCACTGGATGACTCCAATGTAGGACGTTTTGCAAAGTATTTACATAAGCTGACCAAGAACACCCAGTTCATTGTCATTACCCACAGACGAGGCACTATGGAACAGGTGGATAGATTGTATGGTATCACCATGCAGGAGAAGGGCGTATCTACCTTAGTCAGCGTCAACCTCATTGACAAGGACCTGGACGATTAGTATGAAAATCGTGAAGAAGTTCTAAGTTTCATACAAGAAAAACGCAAGCGTTTTTCTGGATAGAATGCTGATTGGAGGAAAAGGGATGAGTGAGGAAAAGAAAGGCTTTTTTGCGAGACTGAAAGAAGGACTGACCAAGACCCGTGATAACATTGTCCGGGGAATCGATTCGGTCTTCAGCGGTTTTTCCGCCATTGATGATGATTTCTACGAAGAACTGGAAGAAATCCTCATTATGGGAGATATCGGTGTCAATGCCACCACTGCCATTGTGGAGAGATTAAAACAGCAGGTAAAAGAAAAGCATATCAAGGAGCCTTCCGAATGCAAACAGCTTCTGATCGAAAGCATTAAGGAGCAGATGCAGGTGGATGAGACCGCCTATGATTTCGAGAAAGAACAGTCCGTGATCATGGTCATTGGTGTCAACGGTGTGGGTAAGACCACTTCCGTGGGTAAGCTGGCAGGTAAATTAAAGGATGAGGGCAGAAAAGTCCTTATCGCCGCAGCGGATACTTTCCGTGCCGCAGCGGGAGATCAGCTGGCAGAATGGGCATCCAGAGCGGATGTGCCCATGATCGGCGGAAAAGAGGGCGCGGATCCCGCCAGTGTGGTGTTTGATGCCGTGAATGCAGCGAAAGCAAGAGGCGTGGATGTGCTTCTCATTGATACCGCCGGCAGACTGCATAATAAAAAGAACCTGATGGAAGAACTTCGCAAGATGAACCGCATCATTGACAAGGAGTTCCCGAATGCCCACAGAGAGAACCTGATCGTATTGGATGGTACCACCGGACAGAATGCGCTGGTACAGGCGAGAGAATTCGGTGAGGTGGCAGATCTCACAGGCATCATTCTGACGAAGATGGACGGAACGGCGAAGGGCGGTATTGCGGTGGCAATCCAGTCTGAACTGAAGGTTCCGGTAAAATACATCGGTGTGGGGGAGACCATTGAGGATCTCCAGAAATTCAATTCTGAGGAATTTGTAAACGCATTGTTTGATGTGAATATGGAGGATATCGGAGAACTGCATCTGCCCGAGAACGAGCAACAGACGGATACGCAGGAGGAATAACCGACAGACCAAGGAAAGTGTGACAGAAAGGCATGGGAAGAAAAATGCAGGAAGAAATGTTGACTTTAGAGAAATTTGAAGAAGCAAGTGAAATCGTAAAAAAGGTAACGTTAGAGACCAAGCTGGTATACAGTGATTATTTCAGCGCCCAGACCGGCAACCGTGTATACTTAAAGCCCGAGAACTTACAGTTTACCGGAGCCTACAAGTTAAGAGGCGCTTATTACAAAATGAGCACACTGACGGATGAAGAGCGTGCCAAGGGACTGATCACCGCATCAGCAGGCAACCATGCCCAGGGTGTGGCTTATGCTGCAAAATGCTACGGCAGCAAGGCCACTATCGTAATGCCCACTACCACACCTCTGATCAAGGTAAACCGTACCAGAGGGTACGGTGCAGAGGTAGTACTGCACGGTGATGTCTATGATGAGGCATGTGCAAAAGCATATGAACTGGCAGAAGAGCACGGATATACCTTCATTCATCCGTTTGATGATCTGACTGTGGCAACCGGTCAGGGGACCATTGCCATGGAGATCTTCAAAGAGCTTCCCCTGGTAGACTACATTTTAGTTCCTATTGGTGGCGGCGGACTGGCAACCGGTGTCTCCACACTGGCAAAACTGCTGAACCCGAAGATCAAGGTCATCGGTGTGGAACCTGCGGGAGCTAACTGCATGCAGGTATCCTTAAAGAACGGCAAGGTAACCACCCTGCCAAAGGTCAACACCATTGCAGACGGTACTGCGGTTAAGACTCCCGGAAGTAAGATTTTCCCGTACTTACAGAAGAATCTGGACGATGTGATCACTGTGGAGGATGAGGATCTGGTAGTAGCCTTCCTGGATATGGTGGAGAACCACAAGATGATCGTGGAGAATTCCGGACTGCTGACCGTGGCAGCCTTAAAGCAGTTAAATGTGAAGGATAAGCGTATTGTATCTATCCTGAGCGGCGGTAATATGGATGTCATCACCATGTCCTCCGTAGTACAGCAGGGTCTGATCTTAAGAGACCGTATCTTCACCGTATCCGTATTGCTTCCCGACAAGCCCGGTGAGCTGTGCAGAGTATCCGGTATCATTGCCGGCGTTAACGGTAATGTCATCAAGCTGGAGCACAACCAGTTTGTATCCATCAACCGCAGCGCTGCCGTGGAACTGCGTATCACACTGGAAGCATTCGGTACCGAGCATAAGAAAGAGATCATTGCTGCCCTGGAAAAAGAAGGCTATCAGCCTAAGGTGGTCAGAGCAAATATATAATTGTGCAGAGTCATACAGATGTCGCTGCATCGTTTCTTAGAAAAGAAGTGAATGTATCACTGATAAAAGCCGCATATTATAGATATGCGGCTTTTATGTGTGGAAATGGAGAGAGCTATGGCGAAAAAGACTGAAAAAGAACTGGAAATACAGAGACTGGATAAAAAGACACCATTGCAGATGTTCCGGGATTATGTAATGATCACGGTGGCTTCTTTCATCTATGCGGTATCCGTCAGCATGTTTTTGGATCCGAACTCCCTGGCCCCCGGGGGTATCACCGGTATTGCCATTATTTTAAATCGTCTGTTCGGAATTGAGACAGGTACCTGGATGTTACTCATCAACATACCGATCCTGCTGATCGGTATCTGGAAATTTGGATTGCGGTTTATTTTGTCTACGATTTATTGTACGGCAATGACCTCACTGTTTACAAACCTGCTGACACCGGTAGGAGCAGTGACCACAGATCCATTACTTGCCTCTCTGGCCGGAAGTGCCCTGATGGCAGTATCTATGGGCTGGGTGTTCAAGGCCGGATCCACTACGGGAGGAACAGATATTATTATTAAGCTGCTGCGTTTGAAGTTTCCGTACCTTAAGACGGGAGCATTGTTTTTCCTGACAGATGTAGTTATCGTCATAGCATCAGCGTTTGTATTCCAAAACATTGACAAGGCACTGTATGCCGGTATCGTGGTCATTATCACATCGGTGGTGCTGGATGTGGTATTATATGGACGTGATGAGGCGAAGCTGATCTATATTATCAGCGACCATGCAGAGAAGATTGCAGGGAGACTTTTGGAGGAGTTGGACATTGGTGTGACTTATGTACAGGGCAGTGGTGCTTACAGCGGCAAGGAGAAGAGCGTCATCATGTGCGCCATGAAGAAAAACATTTCTCCCAAGGCGGAAGAGATCGTAAAGGAAGAGGATCCCCTGGCATTTATGATCGTCACCAGTGCCACGGAGATCTTCGGGGAGGGCTATAAGAGCTATTTCAGTGAGAAGCTGTGATGCTGAACATAAAATTTAAGTAAAAAAACAGCTGAAAGGGCTTACATTTTCAAAGAGAATCATCTATAATAGCGTCGTGCCGGAAGGGCAGACGCTATTTTGGCGATACGATGAATGGGTACGGATTATGATTTCAAACCGGGCAGAAGCAGCCTGCGGATTACTGTGGCATAGAATAGTGTAAAACCATAGAGAGAACCGAATGGAAACTGTGGTAATGATATAGGAGCTATGTGATATGAGTGATACAACATTGTCAAAAGAGGAGAAACAATATAAACGGCTCACCGAGGAACCGGTAGCACGGTTGGTTTTGGAACTGGGACTGCCCACTACCATCAGCATGTTGATCACGAATCTGTATAATATGGTGGATACCTGGTTCGTAAGCCAGTTAGGCACCAGTGCTACCGGAGCGGTAGGCGTGGTGTTTGGCTTGATGGCAATTATTCAGGCGTTCGGATTCATGTTCGGTCATGGCGCCGGAAGCAATATCAGCCGGTTGTTAGGAGCTCATGAAAAGGAGCGAGCGAAAGCTTTTTCCGCAACGGGATTTTATTTGGCGGTGGGAGCCGGAGTGTTGATCGCAGTGATCGGTATTGTGGATCTGAACGGATTGTGCAGATTGCTTGGAAGTACGGAGACCATCCTTCCCTATGCGAGAATCTATGCTTTCTATATTTTGGTGTCGGCACCGGCAATGGCATCCAGCTGTGTGATGAACAATGTGCTCCGGTATGAAGGCTATGCCAATCTGGCGATGGTAGGACTGGTCTTAGGCGGTATCTTAAATATGGCGGGAGATGCCATCCTTATGTGGGGATTAAATCTTGGCATCCGGGGAGCGGCACTTTCCACTATGATCTCTCAGTACATATCCTTCGGAATCCTGTTATTCTTTTTCCTGCGTGGAAAGACCCAGAGCAGCCTGGCACCGAAATATTTTACCTGGGAGTTTGCCGTGCATAAGAACATTCTTACAGCAGGTTTCCCCAGTATGATGCGGCAGGGACTGACCAGCGTGTCCACTATGGTGCTGAATGCACAGGCGGCAGTCTACGGGGATATTGCCATTGCTGCCATGAGCGTGGTATCCCGTATTTTCAATTTCGTATTCAGTGTGGCCCTGGGTATCGGTCAGGGCTTCCAGCCGGTATCCTCCTTCAATTATGGGGCAAAGAAGTATTCCCGTGTAAGGAAAGCGTTCTGGTTCACCCTGTGCGCCAGCCTGGTGACCATGGCAGTGTTTGCAGGGGTGGTGTATGTGTTCCGCAGAGAGCTGTTGCTGGAATTCCTTACGGATATGGATGCCTATGAGATTGCATTTTATGCGTTGCAGATCCAATGTCTGACGCTGCCGTTTATTCCGGTATGTATCTGCGGCAACATGCTGTTTCAGTCCATCGGAAAGGGCGGCAGGGCGACGATCTTAGCCTCCTTCCGAAGTGGCACTATCTACATTCCGGCGCTGCTGATCCTGACGGCGTTCTGGGGAATTCGGGGCATCCAGTGGTCACAGCCGGTGTCCGATATTTTATCTGCGGTTTTGTCATTGCCGGTGGCAGTGGTGTTCTTAAGGGGCCTGCCGGAAGATGGTACGGAAGTATAGAGAAGAATGAGATCCCTTCGTTATAAGACGGAGGGATTTTTCAGGTACACAATGAATTAAGTACGGTTTTATCCATCCACAGAAAACTACAGCTATCTTAATCTGTAAATCCCTTGACAATAGCTGATGTGAATCATATAATATATTTAACAAATAGGTTAAATGTTAAATGATCGAATGAAAGGATGTGATTCATTTTTGGGAATACAGGATACATTGAAAGCGCTGGCAGATCCTATAAGGCGTGAAATACTAAATCTTCTGAAAAACGGTCGATTGTCGGCAGGAGAGATCTGCGAACACTTTCCGGTGACGGGGGCTTCCATATCGAGGCATTTGTCGGTGTTAAAGGAGGCAGATCTGATCCGGGACAAACGGGAAGGAAAGTTTATTTATTATGAACTGAATGCTTCCGTGCTGGAAGAAATCATGTTATGGATCACAGATTTGAAAGGAGCATCGGATAATGAAGGAAATGATACAGAAAAATAAAGGCAGGCTGATCTGCTCGGCATTTGTTATGTGCATAGGAATGATATTGGGATATACCTGTGAGAACAGTCTGTGGGTAAACGGCACTTTTGCAGTGACTTATGTGGTAGCAATGGCAGTAACTTTTTACGACAACAGAAACAGGCAGCAGAATGACAAAGTCATAAGAATGGTTACGTGGATCGTGCCGGGAATGACATTGCTCTATAACGGCATCGCAAGATGGATCGATATGGGTGTAACGAAAGAGAATCTGCTCATGGCAATTTTGTATGTCGGAATGGGATTGCTAATTGTTATTGTGGGCAATTATCTGCCCAAGGTGAAAACGAACCGCACCATCGGCATCCGCGTCGTATGGACATTACAGGATGAGGAGAACTGGAATGCCACGCACCGCTTCAGTGGAAAAATATGGGTGGCAGCAGGACTGTTGAGTATGAGCTGTGGACTGTTCAGTGACAGCATGGCTGCATTATTTCTGTTTATTGTCGCTATCACGGCAGCAGCTTTTGGCAGCATCCTGTATTCTTATCTCTATTATAGAAAGAAGCTGCGCACCGGAAAAGGGCTGGCAGTACACTGCAACCATAAAGTAGTTGCAGTCTATGTGTTTATAATGCTCGCATGTGTGCTATTTACGGTATGGACGTTATATACGGGAAAAATCGAGATCTGTTACGGAGAAAATGAATTTACTGTTCAGGCGGAGGGCTGGCAGGATTATACAGTGAAATATGACGCTATCGACAGCATTGCTTGCGAGGAGAATATGTTCCGGGATACGAATACAATCCGGACGAACGGTTTTGGCAACCTGAAATACTCCATGGGACATTTTCGCGATGAAATCCACGCAGATTACATCCGCTATACTCATAACGACTGTGATACTTATGTAGTCATGGAAGTAGAGGGGAGCACCGTTATTCTAAACGGTGATGATGATGCGCAGACCCGTGAAATCTACAATAATATCAGAGAACGGATGGAAAAATAATATCTGTAAATAAATTTCCCAATTGCTTTTATATTTTTCAAAAATGGTATACACTAGACTTATGTAAGTTTTGTACAATGAGAATTTCTGGAAAGGGTGGTTACAGTATGCTGAAACAGTGGATCCCGGCGGCAAAGCCGGACAAAGAGGAACTGGACAAACGACTGGATGCAGCGCAGGAGGAGCTTTTAAGACTCCAGATGCAGATCAAGGAGCATAAGCTCCCGGTGCTGGTGCTGATCGAGGGCTGGGGTGCGGCAGGCAAGGGCAGTACCATCGGTGGAATTATTAAAAATATCGATCCCAGATTCTTCAAGGTGGCTTCCATGTCCGCACCGACGGAGGAAGAGAAGCGGAAGCCTTTCCTGTATCGGTACTTTGTAAAAATTCCGGAAGCCGGCAAGTTCGAGTTCCTGGATTCCGGCTGGATGGATGAGGTGACGAAGGGAAGACTTCGGGGCGAACTGTCGGATAAGCAGTATGCGGAGCGCATTGAGAGCATTAAACGCTTTGAAAGACAGCTGACGGACAACGGTTATCTGGTGCTGAAGCTCTTTTTCCAGATCGGGAAAAAGGAACAGAAAAAGCGTCTGGAGGAGCTGGAAGCCAGCAAAGATACCGCATGGCGTGTGGGCGAGAACGACTGGTGGCAGAACAAGCATTATGACAAATGTGAGGAAGTCTTCGACAAATACCTCACAGATACGAACGCTTCCGTAGCTCCTTGGTACATCATAGATTCCGGAGACAAAAAGTGGGCGGAATTGCAAGTGCTGGAGACATTATGCAGCGGTATCCATGTAGCCATGCAGAATGAGAGCCTTGCTGTGCCCATTTTGCAGAATGTATTCCCGCTGGTGAAGATGCCGAAGCTGTCCGAGGTGGAACTGGACAGGGAAATCTCAGAGGAAGAATACAAGAAAGAACTGCGTCATCTGCAGAAGAAGCTGAATGCTCTGCATTACCGCCTGTATCGCAAGAAGATTCCGGTAGTCATCGCCTACGAAGGCTGGGATGCCGCAGGCAAGGGCGGCAATATCAAGCGGATCGCGGGAGCACTGGATCCCAGAGGCTACGAGGTACACCCCATCGCCAGCCCGGAACCACACGAGAAAGCGAGACATTATCTCTGGCGATTCTGGACGAGACTTCCTAAGACCGGACATATTGCCATTTTTGACCGTACCTGGTACGGTCGCGTCATGGTAGAACGGCTGGAAGGCTTCTGTAGTACCAACGACTGGCAACGGGCTTATAACGAGATCAACGAGTTCGAGAAGGAATTGTCCCAGTGGGGCGCGGTGATCATCAAGTTCTGGGTACAGATCGACAAGGATACCCAACTGGAACGCTTCACAGAGCGGCAGAATACCCCGGAGAAGCAGTGGAAGATCACGGACGAAGACTGGCGTAACCGCGACAAATGGGATCAGTACGAAGATGCTGTGAACGAAATGCTCCAGAAGACCAGCACGGAATATGCTCCCTGGCACATTCTGGAATCCGTAGATAAAAAATATGCCAGAATCAAAGCATTGAAGATCGTGATTGAGGAATTGGAGAAGGCACTGGGGTAAGCGCACTGGAATAAGAATAGCTGTTTCGATATAAAAAATTGACAAAACCGTCTGATAAGGACGGTTTTTGTTGCGTTATAAATGTTTTTTGTTATAATGAGACATAGTTATTTTTGGAAACTGCAAAGATACAGGAAGATATTTGGAAACAGAAGAAATCGTCAGGTGTTACGGCACAATGAGAGGAGAAATCATGGGCGAGAACCGTAAGATATATGCAGCATTATTGGGAGCAGGAACCGTGGGAAGCGGTGTGTACAAGCTGGCAGGGATGCAGGAAGAGGATGTCTGCCTGAAGACAGGAGCACATCTGGAGATTAAAAAGATTCTGGTGCGCAATCCCGGAAAGGTAAGAGAAGGAATCCCACAGGAGTTGTTCACAGATAGCTGGCAGGAAATTCTGGAAGACCCCAAAATCCAGATCGTCATCGAAGTCATGGGTGGTATAGAACCGGCCAGAACTTATGTGGAAGAAGCCATGAAGGCCGGAAAGCAGGTGGTCACCGCCAACAAGGATCTGCTGGCGGAGTATGGGGATCCGCTGTTTGAGATTGCCACGGAGAATAAATGTGACTTACAGTTCGAGGCAGCTGTAGCAGGAGCCATTCCCATTATCCGACCTTTGCGTCAGAGTCTGGCGGGAAGTCAATTGACGGAGATCATGGGAATCGTCAATGGTACCACCAACTATATTTTGACCAAAATGTCCGAGGAAGGTATGGGCTATCAGGAAGCTCTGGATATGGCTACAAGACTGGGTTATGCGGAGGCAGATCCCACAGCGGATGTGGAAGGCTACGATGCGGGACGCAAGATCGCCATTATGGCATCCATCGCTTTTAGTTCCCGCGTGACGTTTCCTCAGGTTTATACGGAAGGTATCACGAAGATCACTGCGGAGGATATACGGTATGCAAAAGAATTCGGCTATGTGATCAAACTGCTGGGTATTACAAAGCTTACAGGTAAAGGAATTGAAGTAAAAGTACATCCCACACTAATCCCGGACAGCCATCCTCTTGCCACAGTCAGAGATTCCTTCAATGCCGTATTTGTTCATGGTCAGGCTTGTGATGATGCCATGTTCATGGGACGGGGCGCCGGACAGATGCCTACCGCCAGTGCGGTACTGGGAGATGTTATTGATGTGATGCGTAATATTATCCATGGAAGCTGCGGCAAGATTGGCAGCGACAGCCATAAGAAGCTTCCTGTACTGGATGTAGAGGATACGAAGAGCCGATTCTTTCTACGCTTACAGGTGGAGAATCGTGCCGGAGCCCTGGCAAATATCGCAGGAGTTCTTGGCAACAACGATGTCAGCATCGCCCAGATGGTACAGAAGCGCAGCCACGACGGCATTGCCGAGATCGTGGTCATCACCGATCTCGTAAAAGAGAGACATTTTAATGACGCCATCCGTATCATGGAAGGAATGTCCGTCGTGAGGGAAATCTCCGGCATTATCCGTGTGTACTAAAAGCATGGCTCGTAACGTAGGGTTGCCGTAAACCCCACGAACGCCTGCCGCAGGCATTCTGGAATATATAATTCCCTTGTTATACCTTCCGGTTTTCACAATTGGGGTATCAGCAACAAAACAAGCTTCTCATACCCACAAACTTTTCATAGCGTGGGTATCAGCAACAAAACAAGCTTCTCATACCCACAAACTTTTTTAAACTACTACCCGTGTCAAGGACAGTCAGCTCTTTCTATGCCCAATTTTAACGAAGCATCTTTATCGGATACTCTCCAGTTAGTATATAATTATAAAATTCTTTGGGAGACAGGTTCTTTAATCCCATTTTATATCGGTCATTATTATAATAATCAATCCAGTCATCAATGGCTTCTTTTACTTCGGAAAAAGTTGCCCATCTCCTTGATTTAAGATGGATCTCTTCTTTCATATGACCAAAGAAGCTTTCTTGAGGAGCATTATCCCAGCAGTTTCCTCGTCTTGACATGGATTGACGAAGTCCGGCATCTGCTATAACCTCTTGAAAAGATGTACTTGTGTAGTGGCATCCCTGGTCACTATGTATCAGTGCTTCGGAATCAGGAGAGATTCCATGCTTCTCAATAAGCTGTTTTACTGTTTGTAAAACAAAATCTACTTCTAAGTTTTCGCTGAGGACATAAGAAAGCACCTCATCCGTAAACGAATCCATGATAACAGACAAATACAGAAAGCTGTCCTTAAACGGGATATATGTAATGTCAGTTAAAAATATTTTCCTTGGGCCGTGGAGTTTAAACTCCCGTTTTAAAAGATTATCCGCTACAGAATTTGTCTGCATGGCTTTTGCCATTCTTCGATAGGGATTTGCTTTTCGTATCGGACAGAAAAGCCCATACTTTCGCATCAGCCGTCGGATTTTTTTATGATTCATACGGATACCCATATGCAGAAGGCGCATATAAATTCCCATTACACCTTTATCATAGCCTCGAAATGCATATGCTTCCTGAATTAAAGCAAAGTCTGCCAGATTCTGATATTCTTTTTGACTTGGCTTCTGACCATTTTTCAACCAGTTATAATAACCGGAACGGGAAACCCCTGCTATACGGCATAATTCGGTTACATTTAAAATATTTTCCGGAGAAGCCAGAGTCATTTGAATCAGCTGGAATTGCGCGGTGGAATCAACTGACCTGTTTCCCGTAAATGACGGCTTTTTTTTAAGAATTCAATCTGCTGTTCCAAAAGTTGAACACGTTTTTCTAATTCGCGAAATTCTGTTTCGCTATGCTTCTTTTTAGCAGGTGATTTCTTTGGACGGGCAGGTTCCCGAAGCCCTTCCGGAGTTTCGGCTTCCATACGGATTCTTTTTATAATGTGTTTTCGATAAGAATGAGAAAACAGATCATCACGATAGCCTGCAAGGCGAAAAATCTTTGTGGAAGTCATTCCGTTTTTATTAAGATTGTTGATGACCAGCTGCTTAAATGCAAGGGAATAGTAAACTCTGCAGTTAGAGACATAGCTGGTATATGGATTGCTCAATAGTTCGGCTTTTTCTTCATCTGTAAAAAAATGGCTCTGTGACATAGGCAAAATCCTTTCTAGATCAAGAATATCACGAAAAAGGTTCTAAAGGAATAAAATGGGTGTCCATTTATTGGTTTTGCCATTTAAAATGGGTATATACAGAAAAAGAAATGTCCACTAGATAGGTAGTAGTTTACAAGTTTCTGATACCCACAAACTTTCCATAGCGTGGGTATCCGCAACCAAACAAGCTTCTCATACCCTCGAACTTTCATAGTGTGGGTATCAGCAACAAAATAAGTAACTCATACCCATAAACTATTCACGTTGAGGCGGAAGAAGGGTACAGAGGAGCTTGTTCCTGTCTCCTGTGCCCACGCTGAGGCGAAAGAAGGGTACAGAGGAGCTTGTTCCTGTCTCCTGTGCCCACGTTGAGGCGGAAGAAGGGCACAGAGAAGCTTGTTCCTGTCTCCTGTGCCCACGTTGAGGCGGAAGAAGGGCACAGAGGAGCTTCTTCCTATCACCTGTGCCCACGCTGAGGCGAAAGAAGGGCACAGAGGAGCTTCTTCCTGTCTCCTGTGCCCACTCTGTGGCGCAAGAAGGAACACGGGAGGAACTCGTCTGGTTTACGGTAACCCTACGTTACGAGCATGCACTCAATTCATAAATGTTTCGCAAAGGGCGCTCCACATTTATTGGCAGTTCTCCGCAATGAGCCACGCTATTTATAAGATTGTCAGCAAAAAACGCTGCCAATCGCATTTCTCTTCGCGGTGTTCGCCGCATCACGGCATAAGTAAAGACAGCGATTTGTGCGCAAGCGTCCATCGCTGTCCTCACTATGACTATGCGCGGCTATGCTTTCGTAACTTTCAATTTATATAATTATATAACAAAGGTGTAAAGAAAAAATACTTGACACCTATGACTTTCTATAGTATGATAGCCAAGGTGCATATCGCATGACCTATAGAAAGGCACTGGATAAGATGGACAGGATTTTGGAACAGAATCTGTTGTATGATTTCTACGGTGAGCTTCTCACCGAGCATCAGCAGCGAGTGTATGAGGATGCAGTATATAATGATATGTCTCTCAGTGAGATCGCTGGAGAACAGGGCATCAGCAGGCAGGGCGTCCATGATCTGATCAAGCGTTGCGATAAGATCCTGCAGGATTATGAAAGCAAGCTTCATCTGGTGGAACGCTTCATGGCAGCCAAGGAGAAGATCGGTGTGATCGAACAGTTGACAGCGGAGGATACCACGGATCCCGAAGAACGGATGAGACGCATCCGAGAATTGTCCAGATCCCTTTTAAAGGAATGGTAAGGAGCAGCAAATGGCATTTGAAAGTTTAACAGACAAACTCCAAAATGTTTTTAAAAACTTAAGAAGCAAAGGTCGTCTGACGGAAGAGGATGTCAAGTCCGCACTGAAGGAAGTCAAGATGGCGCTACTGGAGGCAGATGTTAACTTCAAGGTAGTCAAGCAGTTCGTGAAGGCAGTGGAAGAACGTGCCATTGGCCAGGATGTCATGAACGGTCTGAATCCAGGACAAATGGTGATCAAGATTGTAAATGAAGAGATGATCCACCTCATGGGCAGTGAGACCACAGAGATCGCCATGCAGCCGGGTAAGGCCATTACCGTCATCATGATGGCAGGTCTTCAGGGTGCAGGTAAGACCACAGCAACTGCGAAAATTGCCGGTAAGCTGAAGCTCAAGGGCAAAAAGCCGTTATTGGTAGCCTGCGATATTTACCGTCCCGCAGCCATTGAACAGTTACAGATCAACGGTAAGAAGCAGGAAGTCGATGTGTTCTCCATGGGAACGGATCACAAGCCTGCAGAGATTGCACAGAATGCGATCGCATATGCGGAGAAGAACGGTCATAATGTAGTAATCCTCGATACTGCCGGACGACTTCATGTGGATGAAGACATGATGGCAGAACTTCAGGAGATCAAAGAAACCGTGACAGTGCATCAGACACTGTTGGTAGTCGATGCAATGACCGGTCAGGATGCTGTAAATGTGGCAAAGGAATTCGATGAAAAGGTGGGCGTCGACGGTGTGATCCTGTCCAAAATGGACGGCGATACCAGAGGCGGTGCGGCACTTTCCATCAAAGCAGTCACAGGTAAGCCGATCCTTTTTGTAAGTATGGGAGAGAAGCTGTCTGACTTAGAGCAGTTCTACCCCGACCGTATGGCAAGCCGAATCTTAGGCATGGGCGACGTATTATCCCTCATTGATAAGGCGCAGGCAAGCATTGACATCGATGAGGAGAAGAGCCGTGATATGGCCGGCCGCATGAAGAAAGGTAAGTTCGATTTTGAAGATTACCTGGAGAGCATGAAGCAGATGCGCAACATGGGCGGTCTGTCCAGTATCTTAGGGATGCTTCCCGGAATGGGTATCAAGACCTCGGATTTAGAGGGTGCCATTGATGAGACCCAGATGAAGCGCACGGAAGCCATCGTATTATCCATGACGAAGGAAGAGCGCAGGAATCCCAAGATCCTGACCCCTCAGAGAAAACACCGCATTGCAAAAGGTGCCGGCGTGGATATCGCAACGGTGAACCGGTTTATCAAACAGTTTGAGCAGACTCAGAAGATGATGAAGCAGTTTGGCGGCGGCAAAAAGGGCCGCGGCGGCATGGGCGGTATGTTTGGCGGTGGAAAATTTCCCGGCATGGGCGGCAGATTTTTCTAAGCACTTTTACTTATTTAACTTAAGTCCGATATGAACAATCAGTTCTTATCATATAAATTTATTTTTTTATTAATGGAGGAAAAAGAAATGGCAGTAAAGATCAGATTAAGAAGAATGGGACAGAAGAAGGCTCCTTTTTACAGAATCATTGTAGCAGATTCTCGTTCTCCCAGAGACGGTAGATTCATCGAGGAGATCGGTACTTACGATCCTTCCACCGATCCTTCCACTTTCAAGATCAACGAAGACCTGGCTAAGAAGTGGTTACAGAACGGTGCTCAGCCTACCGAGCAGGTTGCTAAGCTTTTCAAGGTTGCAGGAATCGAGAAATAAGTTCTAAATATCTATTCATCGGAGGTGGATTATGAAGGAACTAGTAGAAGTAGTTGCAAAGGCACTCGTTGATAATCCGGATGAAGTAGTTGTAACTGAGAAGACAGAAGGAAAAAATATCGTCCTTGAACTTCATGTAGCTGCGTCCGATATGGGTAAGGTGATCGGTAAGCAGGGACGTATTGCAAAAGCAATCCGCTCCGTTGTGAAGGCAGCATCATCCAAAGACAACACAAGAGTGGACGTTGAGATCGTTTAATTCAAATTAGAAGATCATAGACGTTGAGCGGAGAAACATACAGATGTGTGTTTCTCCGTTTTTTGGCTATCAGCCGGAATGGAGTAAGACTATATGGAAGATCTGTTACAGGTCGGCATTATCACTTCCACCCATGGGGTAAGAGGAGAAGTGAAGGTATATCCTACCACGGATGATCCCAGAAGATTCCGCAGATTAAAGGAAGTTGTTCTGGATACCGGCAGGGAAAAATTAAATCTGGAAATCGAAGGCGTCAAGTTCTTTAAACAGTTTGTGATCCTGAAATTCAAAGGACTGGACAACATTAACGATATAGAAAAATACCGTCAGAAAAGCCTGTATGTGACCCGTAAAAATGCGGTGCGTCTGCAAAGAGACGAGTATTTCATTGCAGACCTGATCGGACTTAAGGTGCAGGATGAGGATGGCACAGAATTAGGTACGGTAAAGGATGTCATCGAGACCGGTGCCAATGATGTTTACGAAGTGGAGATGGCGGACGGCAGAAGTCTGCTTTTGCCCGCTATCAAACAGTGTATACTGAACGTGGACGTGGAGAACGGCATGATGCAGGTACATGTATTGGAAGGATTGCTTGACTTATGATGAAGTTTCACATTTTGACCCTGTTTCCTGAGATGGTGCAACAAGGACTGGCGACCAGTATTTTGGGAAGAGCGGCGGAGAAGAACCTGATCTCCATCGATGCGGTGAATATCCGGGATTACACACAGGACAAGCATGGAAAAGTAGATGATTACACTTATGGCGGCGGTGCCGGAATGCTGATGCAGGCACAGCCGGTCTATGATGCTTACCGGTCGGTAGCAGGAGAAAAAAAGATCCGCTGCGTCTATCTGACTCCCCAGGGAGAGCCTTTTACCCAGAAAAAGGCAAAGGAATTGTCCGGGGAAGAAGAATTGGTATTACTTTGTGGGCATTACGAAGGAATTGATGAGCGAGTATTGGAGGAAGTGGTAACCGATTATATCTCCATCGGAGATTATGTTCTCACCGGCGGAGAGCTGGCTGCCATGGTCGTGGTGGACGCTGTAGCGCGACTGGTGCCTGAAGTGCTCAATAACGACGAATCTGCCGAGACAGAGAGCTTTCATAACGATCTGTTGGAATATCCCCAGTATTCCCGCCCGGAGAACTGGCATGGAAAGAAGGTACCGGAGGTTCTTTTATCCGGAAATCATAAGAAAATAAGCGCCTGGCGCCGGGAACAGTCCGAGCGACGCACCGAAGAACGCCGTCCGGATCTCTATGCAAAATATCAGGAAAAACAGCGGGTCATCAAAAAACTTTCCGCGAAGAAACGTATTTTTATTCATATGATGGAGACACTGTCCAGAGGACTGGGGGAAGTTCTCTATGCGGAGGGGAAAAATGTACTGATCTATCTGCCGGAGATCGGCAATGCTATGCTGAATGCGGAGGATGAGGAGCATTTGGAGAAAATGCTGCCACTGATTCCGAAAGCCGTGTCGGAGCATAGTATCGTGACCGTGACAGACCGGTGGAATGAACGTGTCAGTGAGATTTTAGGGTATCATGGCAGTATGCTATGTTCTCAGGCGTGCTATACCAGAGGAGAACCACTTCCGGTGAAGCATAAGGACATCCGGCAGCTGACAGTGGAAGAGGTCCCTTATGTGGCGGAGCATTATCATCTGGGAGATGAGATTTATGTTCGGGAGAGGATTGCAGCCGGAGATGTCTTCGGTATTTATATCGAAGGAAAACTCTGTGGTTTTATAGGATGTCACAATGACGGCAGCATGGGAATGCTGTATGTGGAGGATGCATACCGCAGACAAGGACTTGCAGCATCCATGGAAGGTTATCTGATCAACAAACAGAGAGAACAGGGGATGATCCCCTATGCCCATATTGTGAATGGAAATGAAGCGTCCGTACAACTGCAGGAGCGGTTGGGACTGAATCTGTCGGAAGCTGTGATCTGGTGGCTGTACAGATAAAAAAAGCTTGCTTTTTATGCAGGCTTATGATAAAATTTGAATGTTGTGAAAACGAGATGGTCCTCTGTTACCAATAAGCGTATTAAGAACATCCATTTTATGAAGGAGGCTCATTATGAGTAACATTATCAAAGAGATCGAAGCAGAACAGTTAAAAGAGACCGTTGACCAGTTTGAAGTTGGCGATACCGTTAAGGTATACGGCAAGATCAAAGAGGGTAACCGTGAGAGAATCCAGGTGTTTGAGGGCGTTGTACTGAAGAGACAGGGCGGCAGCAACAGAGAGACTTTCACTGTTAGAAAGACTTCTAACGGAATCGGCGTAGAGAAGACCTGGCCTTTACACTCTCCCAATGTAGAGAAGATCGAAGTTGTAAGAAAGGGTAAAGTAAGACGCGCTAAGCTGAATTACTTAAGAGATCGTGTTGGTAAGAAGGCAAAGGTTAAGGAATTAGTAAAATAATTGTATTGACCGGTGAGGGCAGCTGTTTTCGGACAGCTGCCTTTTATATTTGAAAAAACACCCCGGATATGGTACACTGTGACTTGTAAACTTGGATAGTAAGATAGGGCATAACATTGAGAAATAAAGGACTAAGTTTTTACAAAAAAAAGAAAAAGATCAGTCAGGCACTTTTGCGGGAGATATTCAGCTGGATCTTCAGCATTGCGTTGTCTGTGTTTCTCGCCGGAGTTATAGTGATCTTCCTCGGCAGGTCGGCAAGAGTGGTGGGTATGTCCATGGAACCGACATTGGAGAACGGACAGCAGATCTACATTGACCGTTTTACCTATATCCTTTCGTCCCCCAAGGCAGGAGATGTTGTGGCATTTCTGCCCAATGGCAATGAGAATTCCCATTATTATATTAAGAGAGTCGTGGCAGGACCGGGGGATAAAGTACGGATCGCAGACGGAACACTGTATGTGAACGGTCAGCAGAGTATCTGGGTTACAGAGAGGGTACTGGATGCCGGTATTGCTGAGAATGAGCTGATTCTTGGAAGCAGAGAATATTTCTGCATCGGAGATAATCCGAATAACAGTGAAGACAGCAGATCAGCCAATATCGGTCCGGTGGATGAGGATGATATTGTGGGCAAGGCATGGTTCCACCTGAAATCTTCTACAGAAGGTATGGGATTTATCAAATAAAGGAATGCAGGAATAAAGGAAAGAGGAAACGAATGAATTATCAATGGTATCCCGGCCATATGACCAAAGCACGTCGTATGATGCAGGAAAATATAAAACTTATCGATCTGGTCATTGAACTGGTAGATGCCAGAATTCCCATCAGCAGCAGAAATCCAGACATTGATGAACTGGGAAAGGGAAAGTCCAGGATCATTTTATTGAACAAATCCGATCTGGCGGATCCTGTCTGGAATAAAAAATGGGTGGAATATTTTGCCGCAAAGGGAATGGGAGTGTTGGAGATCAATTCCCGTACCGGAATGGGAATCAAATCCATTCAGGGACTGGTACAGGAAGTCTGTAAGGAAAAAATCGAGCGTGACAGGAAGCGTGGAATTGTAAATCGTCCGGTCCGTGCAATGGTCGTAGGAATTCCCAATGTAGGAAAATCCACTTTTATTAATTCTTTTGCAGGCAAAGCCTGTGCAAAGACCGGTAATAAGCCAGGAGTGACAAAAGGAAAACAGTGGATCCGGCTGAACAAGGGACTGGAACTTTTGGATACTCCCGGTATCCTGTGGCCGAAGTTTGAGGACCAGCAGGTGGGAATGCGGCTGGCGTTTATCGGATCCATGAATGATGAGATCCTGATCCCCGATGAGCTGGCATGTGATCTTATCGGAGCCATCAAAGAGCTGTATCCGAAAGCACTACAGGAACGCTACGCAGCAGATCCTGCGGGTAAACCCATAGAAATACTGGAAACGGTGGCAGAGAGCCGCAAATGTTATTCAAAGGGAGAACAGCTGGACCTGGTAAAGGCATCCGGACTTCTGATCGATGATTTCCGCAGCGGCAAGCTGGGAAGAATGACACTGGAGAGGATAGATTCAGACAATGAATAAAGTAATGAAAGAATTTTTGAACACTGCCATTTACCTGCTCTGCGTTCTGGGAGCGGTGTGGCTTGTGATCACCTTCGTGGGACAGCGTACCGAAGTGGAGGGAGCCTCTATGGAGAATACTCTTCACAATGGGGATAACCTGATTGTGGATAAGCTGAGTTATCGTTTTCGTGATCCGGAGCGTTTTGATATTATTGTATTTCCGTTTCAGTATCAGACAAATACATATTATATTAAACGTATCATCGGATTACCCGGAGAGACGGTACAGATCATGGAGGATGGCAGCATTTACATCAACGGCGAGAAAATGGAGGAGTCCTACGGAAGAGAAGTGATTCAGCCGGAGACGATCGGGCGGGCCGCGGAACCGATCGTACTTGGAGAGGACGAGTATTTTGTCATGGGAGATAACAGGAATAACTCCAGTGACAGCCGGACGGATATCGTAGGGAATATCAAGCGGGAAGATATTATCGGGAAAGCATGGCTGAGAATCTGGCCGCTTTCTGATTTCGGAGTGTTGAAGCATCAGTGAATTTAACAGATGATCGGAGAAAAAGATGGAAAGTGCAGCGAAGATCAAAGAAATATTACAGGCAGCGGAGTTAGAGAAGCTGCCTGATTTTATAGCAGCATATCAAGAGGATCCCAGGAACGGCGTACAGAAACTGGTTGCATCAGCACAGAAAAAACTGGACGCATTGGAAAAGGAAAAACAGAGAATAGAGAATCTGAAAAAATACGAGAAGGAATATGCAGGATACACTTATATCTGCGGTATTGACGAAGTGGGCAGAGGACCGCTTGCGGGACCTGTGGTAGCGGGTGCTGTCATTTTACCTAAGGACTGCAATATTCTCTATATTAATGATTCCAAGCAATTATCCGAAAAAAAGAGAGAAGAACTGTATGATGTAATCACAAAGGAAGCAGTAGCCTGGGCGGTAGGGTACGCATCTCCGGAGAGAATCGATGAGATCAATATTTTACAAGCTACTTATGAGGCAATGAGGGAAGCTATCGGTAAATTGTCACCGGCACCGGATCTGCTTTTAAATGATGCGGTTACAATTCCCGGAGTGAATATCCGGCAGGTACCGATCATTAAGGGAGATGCCAAAAGTATTTCCATCGGGGCGGCCAGTATTGTGGCAAAGGTGACCAGAGACCGGCTGATGGAACAGTATGCGGATGTGTTCCCGGAGTACGACTTTGCTTCCAATAAGGGGTATGGCAGTGCAGTGCATATTGCCGCTTTGAAGCAATATGGCCCCACACCGATTCACAGACACAGTTTTATCAAAAACTTCGGATTTTAGAAGAAAATCTCAGGGGAGAGCAGAACATACGATGAAACTGACAGGATGGTTTTCGCAGGACAAAATCACGGATAACAGCAAAGTGCAGACGACGGATACCCAAAATGCGGAACAGGTGAGTCGGCAGATCCGGACACTGGTTCCGGGACAGACGATTCGAGGGGAGGTAGTCTCCAGAGAAGGGAATAATGCGCAGATCCGTCTGCTTCAGGATGTTCTGATCGATGCCAGGGTGGATGCGGATATTCGTCTGGATTTAGGACAGAATATTACATTTCAGGTCAAAAATAACGGACAGGTACTGAGCTTAAGTCCGCTATTTACAAATATGGCAACGGAGGGAACCGTGCTGAAAGCATTGGAAATGGCATCGCTGCCGACCAATGAGAGTACAGTAGCCATGACGAAACAGTTGATGGATGCAGGTTTCCCTATTGATAAAAATACTTTGCAGCAGATCTGGCATGAGAGCAATGTATTTCCGGAAGCGGCAATCGAAGATATCGTGAACCTGCACCGGCTGGAACTTCCGGTTACGGAGGAAAATCTGACGCAGATGGCATCTTATCGTAATCTGACACATCAGCTGACGGAGGGAATCACAGCTGTGGCGGAGAGCCTGAATAGTACATTGCAGGGACTGACAACAAACGGTGAGTTAGAACAGGCAGCTACGATCTACGGTCATATTCTGGAGTTGTTGATTCCCGGAGAAGAGAATCCGGAAGCACAGCGGGCAACCGTACAATTCCCCGATTCGGAGCAGACAGAGACGGTATTGCAGCCGGAGAAGCCCATGTCACAGACAAAGGAGGCAATAGCGCATACGGATACTGCTGTTACGAAGGAAACGCCGGAAGCATCAAAAACTATGCTTCCTACACAGAAAATGATCGTGGAAGGAATGAAACCGGAAGATGCCGCAGAAGTGGTGTTGAAGCTGTTAAAACAGGGATTGGCGACCAAGGACACTGCTTTACTGCGCAGTGTTTTACAGAATTTCAAAATAGCGGGATTGCCGGGCGAATTGTTGCAGGATGCATGGAGTATCCGACCGGAGGATGTGGAATCTTCGGAGAAGGTGGAAGAACTTTATCAGAAACTTGGAAAACAGTTAAAGAGTCTGGCGGGTCTTCTGGAAGAAAACGGACAAAGCAGTTCCAACGCTTTTCAGGCGGTGACAAATTTAAGCCGGAATGTGGATTTTTTACAGCAGATCAACCAGACGTATGCCTATATCCAGCTCCCTCTTCATTTGCGGCAGGGGGAACATAAGACAGGAGAACTGTTTGTATATACAAATAAGAAAAACCTCGCAGGGAAAGACGGACGGGTCAGCGCACTGCTTCATCTGGATATGGAACATTTGGGCCCGTTGGATGTCTATGTGGCGTTACAGGATACCAAAGTCAGCACGAAATTCTATGTTCAGAATGATACGATTCTGGATTACCTGGAAGCCAATATGGAGGTACTGACACAGAGACTGAAACAGCGGGGATATGTTTGCAATTGTGAGACTACTCTGCGAACAGAACTTCAGCAGACAGCACAGGCAATGGCCCCCATTCTTAAGGCGGGAGGCAGTGTTCCCGTGGCACAATATGCATTTGACGTAAGGACGTAGCGCAGTGAATGGATAGGGTAAGCAAAACCGGAGAGGGAACAGAATGAATGGATGACGAGAAAAAGAAAGTAAAACAGGCGATCGCCCTGGAATATGATCCTTCCGATGAGGCGCCGCGGGTGGTAGCCAGCGGAAAAGGAATTCTGGCAGATAAGATTATCGAAAAGGCCCGGGAGAGCAGCGTGCCGATCCATCGGGATGACAAGCTGGCAGATACTTTGTCCAGGCTGGATATCGGAGAGATGATCCCACCGGAACTCTATGAAGTGGTAGCGGAAATTCTGGTATTTGTAGATGCGGTAGATCATCGTATGGTAAAAGAGAATGTAGCAGATGGGGGAAAACATAAGAATTGAATAAGAGGCAGACGGGGAATGCTTATGAGCAGATGGCAGCAGAATATCTGCAAAAAAAAGGAATGATCATCCTGGATCGAAATTTCCGCAGGGGGAGAAACGGAGAAATTGATATTGTAGGCAGAGACGGAAAATATCTTGTATTTGTCGAAGTGAAATATCGATCCGGAACCGCCAAAGGAAATGCGGCAGAAGCTGTGACAATATCAAAACAGCGAAAAATATGCAGTGTAGCGGATTATTACCGTTGCCTGCATAACTATAACGATAATACATGGGTGCGCTATGATGTGGTGGCAATTCAGGGAGAGAAGATTCAGTGGATCCCTAATGCTTTTCCACATTATTATCGCACAAGAGGTTAGAGATATGTATCAACTGATCAGAAGTAAGCACGGCGATAAAAACAGCATACAACAGAGACAGGCAGGAGAACTGGAGTATCTGGTGTTCCCGAAGCTGGAAGAGACCGGAGCGGTGAAACATTTGTTTACCACCAGAACAGGTGGTGTAAGTAGCGGAATTTATGCGACCATGAATCTCAGCTTTTCCAGAGGGGATGATCCTTTGAATGTTATGGAGAATTACAGACGGATCGGGGAAGTACTCGGCACGGACCCGGAGCATATGGTGGCATCCAGACAGACCCATACTACCAATATACACGCGGTAACGGAGAAAGATTGCGGCAATGGAATCGGCAGAGCTTCCTCTTATGAGGATATTGACGGACTGGTAACGGATGTTCCGGGGATTGCACTGGTGACTTATTATGCGGATTGTGTTCCTCTGTATTTTGTAGATCCGGTACACAGAGCAATAGGTCTGGCACATTCCGGATGGAGAGGAACGGTTGCGGGAATGGCTGCCTGTATGGTACTGTATATGCAGGAGCATTTTCATAGCAGACCGGAGGAGCTGGTGACGGCAATCGGTCCATCCATCTGTGCTGACTGTTATGAGATCGGTGAAGACGTAGCAGAACAATTTCGGGGACATTTTCCGGAAAAAGTTCTGCAAAAGGGAAAGACACCCGGAAAATATCAATTGGATCTGTGGCAGGCCAATCGGAGCATTTTATTAAATGCAGGGGTACTTCCGGAACATATTGCTGTAACGGATGTATGTACCTGCCATAACCCGGAGTACCTTTTTTCACACCGTGCAAGTCACGGACAAAGAGGGAATCTTGCAGCTTTTTTAATGCTGAAAAATAATAGTTAATAACATTTTAGGTGGGAGTAGCGTGCAGACGCAGAAATGAGGGAAGTATGGCAAACATTTTAGTGTGTGATGATGACAAAGAGATCGTGGATGCGATTGAAATCTATCTGAGTCAGGATGGTTACAAAATATATAAAGCATATGATGGAGAGCAGGCGATACAGATTTTGGATAAGGAAGAAATTCATCTGCTGATCATGGATATTATGATGCCGAAGCTGGATGGCATACGTGCAACACTGAAGATCCGTGAGTACAGCAGTATTCCCATTATCATTCTGTCGGCGAAATCCGAAGATACGGATAAGATTCTGGGTCTGAACATCGGGGCGGATGATTATATCTGCAAGCCGTTTAATCCGTTAGAACTCGTGGCCAGGGTGAAATCGAACCTGCGCAGATATACTTCCCTGGGAAGTCTCACCGGAGAGAATAAGGCAATCTATCAGGTGGGAGGACTGGTGTTGAATGACGACACCAAACAGGTAACGGTGGATGACGAACCGGTCAAGATGACACCCATCGAGTACAATATTTTATTGCTTCTGATGAAGAATCAGGGGCGCGTATTTTCCATTAATCAGATCTATGAGAGCATATGGAACGAGGATGCCATAGGGGCAGACAATACCGTTGCGGTGCATATCCGGCACATTCGCGAGAAAATAGAAATCAACCCCAAGGAACCAAGATACTTAAAAGTAGTATGGGGAGTCGGTTACAAGATTGATAAGGAGCAGGCATGAGAAAACCAACGTTAAAGCGGCTGGCACTGGGATTGGTACAGCAGACGGCCGCATTGTTGCTGATGGTTGCCATTGCTGCGATCCTGTTTAATTCTTACCTGGCAGTGGATACGGCAGACGGAACCAAAGTATATGAATTATCACCATTGGATGCGGAGACTGAATTTGAGGACTCTGTGATTTTCCATGATCTGTTTCAAAGCTCAGTATCGGATATTATACAGCTTATGGTGATTAAGGGACAGATGGAAACAAATGGTTCGTTTGATCCCTACAAATATATTGACATTACGGAATTTGTCTCCGGTAAAACCGGCGGTGCAGACTGCCCGGTGACTGCGGTGTACGAATTGGAGGATCTGATCAAATGGGGAAAATACGGCGTGGAATATACGGATCGTATTATGAGCATGTCGGATTTTGTGAATTACTTTGGATCGGTGAATCAGAATTCTAATTTCAGACTGGACGCAGACGGGCAGCTGGTATTCTCTGTGGAAGGCACACAGACAGAAGAACAGCAGCAGGCGGTAACACAGGCAATCGAAGCAATTCCGGAGAGCCAGCGGACAGAACGGCTGGAAGATCTGGCATTTACGTATATCGTCAAAGAGAGTGTCACGGATATCAGAGTGTCCAGGGAAGATGACGGAACATTGACGGTCTATTTTCCTATGCTCGTATGCAGATATGCCACGGTGGATGGGGAAAAACAACTGACCGCCTGTGCCAATAACTGGGTGGAGTACACTGCTTTACAAAATAATCTGGCACTGGCAATCCATACATTGTCCGCAAATTACGAACAGTATCAGAACTGTAATGATCTGTATCAGGAGAATGCGAGCAACCTGAAGTATGCGGTGCGCCTGATGTCAAAGGATGGCATTACGAGGACTTATACAAATGTCTCGGAGATTGCGGACAGTTCCGATAACGAGATGACGGATTACTTCTCCGAATACAGAAGGTATCTTATTTACTATCCGGACAGTCTGGAATTTACCGGCAATACCGGAATGACGGAGAGACAGATCTACCAGTATCTCAAGGATTATGATTATGCGCATCCGGATATGACACATATATGGATTGCAGTGGATACGAACTATCCAGTACAGGGAGATGCATTTTACAATGCCAATGTAGTGTTCCAGAGAATTGTTCCGAATATCTGGTATTTGATCGGCGGGGGCATTCTGCTGGTGGTGTTATGGCTGTTGATCGGTATTTATCTGACGGTGACAGCAGGAGTGGCTTTTGACGAGGAAGACGAACCGGTATTGTATCTGAACGGAATCGATCATGTCTGGATCGAATGCATGGTATTGGTTTTGCTGGCATGTGTTTATGCCGGAAAAGTGGGATACGGTTATCTGATGGATACGGCCAATAAGGTATATCTGAGTCATTCGGAAATACAGGGCCGGGAAATTACCCGTCTGGCGGCCTATGGTGTGTTCGCAGTGTACGGGTTCTCGGTTAGTGCCGGAATCAACGTATTCTGGTATAGTCTGATCCGCAGAATCAAATCTCATAATATGTGGAGTGACAGTTTTCTGCACTGGCTGGTCAGCAGCTTTGGCAAGGCGGTACATTTTGTGTCATCCCACAGGAACTCTGCGGTCAGTTCCCTGATTCCGTATAATCTGTTTTTACTGGCAAATCTTGCTGGAATATTAGCTACGTATCTGCTTCGCGGCAAGGGAGTATGGTGGCTTCTTCCTGCATTTGCGGCCGTTATTCTGGATGGCATTGTGGGAGTGCTCAAATTCAAGCAGAAGGCGGAACAGATTGATATTGTGGAGGGAATCCGCAGGATCCGTGACGGAGAAGTGGATTACAAACTGGATGTGGAGGCGCTTCACGGAGATAACCGCGAGATGGCGGATGCTGTAAATAATATCGGAGAAGGTATCCGCAAGGCGGTAAGTACCAGCATGAAGGATGAACAGATGAAATCGGATCTGATCACCAATGTCTCCCATGACATCAAGACACCTCTGACTTCCATTATCAACTATGTGGATCTGTTGAAGAGACTAAAAATTACAGAGGAACCGGCCAAGAGTTATATTGCGGTGCTTGATAGTAAGTCTCAGAGACTGAAGCAGCTTACAGATGATCTGGTGGAGGCTTCTAAAATATCTTCCGGCAATATCGTACTGAACCTGGAACCGTTGAATCTTACAGAATTGCTGAATCAGGCAGTAGGAGAATTCTCGGATCGGCTGGAAGAGAAAAAGCTGCAGATCATATTTGACGGAAGTGATGTAGCGGGGATGATATATGCTGACAGCCGCAGAATGTGGAGAATTATAGAAAATTTATTCCAAAATATCTGCAAATACGCATTGGAAGGAACCAGGGTTTATCTGGAGATGAAGGTTGAAGGTGGGAGAGTAACCGCTTCCCTTAAAAATATTTCCGACAGACCGATGAATCTGAAGGGAGAAGAGCTTTCGGAACGTTTTATCCGTGGAGATGCCTCCAGAACAACGGAAGGAAGCGGACTGGGACTGTACATTGCAAAAAATCTTACCCAGGCCCAGCACGGTGAATTTCAGATTCAGCTGGACGGAGATCTGTTTAAAATCATTCTGGATTTCCCGGAGTATGAGAGACCGTCGCAGGAGGAGACAGCGGTTCCGGTTGAAACTATAGAAGAAGCATAATAAAAACGCAGGAGCCATTACAGGCTTCTGCGTTTTTATGTTTGCTGGTTAAAAATGAAATTCATTCATATCTTTTCGGCTGTTGTATGCCTCTACAATACCATGAATCTTGTCGGTAGTGGCCATGACGTTAGACAAAGAAGCGTCATGGTTCATAAAGTCGATCAGGGAAGCAATGAATTTACTCATATCGGCTTCTACGAAATAAGGTCTGGTGTAGATTTCGGGGGGCAGATAAGTGAGATTTGTAGTAATGACCTTATCGAAGTCCCCATGCTCATAAGCAGCATCGAAGTTCTTCAGCCCATCGGTGAACAGGCCGAAAGTACAACAGATATAAACTCTTCGTGCATTCATGGCTTTTAACTGTCTGGCGGTATCCAGCATGCTTCCTCCCGAAGAGATCATATCGTCGATGATAATGATATCTTTGCCGTCAATGTTGTCACCTAAGAATTCATGAGCCACAATAGGATTTTTGCCATTGACAATGGTGGAGTAGTCACGTCTCTTATAGAACATACCCGTATCTACACCGAGGACGCTGGCAAAATAGATGGCACGGTCCAAAGCTCCCTCGTCCGGGCTGATTACTAACAGATGGTCTTTGTCCACGATCAGATCATCCTCGGAATTTAACAGTGATTTAATGAACTGATAAGGGGTAGTAAAGTTATCAAAGCCGTTCAGAGGTGTGGAATTCTGAACCCTGGGATCATGGGCATCAAAGGTAATAAAGTTATCGATTCCCATATCTCTTAATTCTTCCAATGCATAGGCACAGTCCAGGGATTCCCGGCCGCTGCGGCGATGTTGTCTGCCCTCGTAGAGGAAAGGCATGATCACATTGATACGTCTTGCTTTTCCGTTGCATGCGGCAATGACACGCTTCAGATCCTGGTAATGATCATCGGGAGACATATGGTTGGTATAGCCGTTCATGTTGTAAGTAATACTATGATTGCATACATCCGTTAAAATAAACAGATCCCTGCCACGGATAGTCTCACCGATCTGCGCCTTTGCTTCACCGCTGCCGAAGCGGGGTACATCCACGTCTACCAGATAATTGCTCTCAATATAGCCGTGAAAGGCAGGATCGTTTTTCACTTTGTCATTGTGGATACTTTTGCGGAATTCTACCATGTAGTCGTTGATGCGGCGCCCCATTTTCTCTGCGGACGGCAGGGCGATGATCTTCAAAGGAGCCACAGGCATGGCATTTTCCAGTTCGTGTAAATTAGGCATGATGTCCCTCCTGGACGAGATAGTTATGATGTCGGGGGCAAAAGCCCCCGACTTTGATGCCTACGGATTGTTTCGTGCTACGCACTCTCACAATCCTACCCGCTATTCGCATATCGTGGGATTATCATCCCACTTTTATGCTCATATCGGGGCGGGTCATAAGGTCTTTCACCCACTCATGAGCAAGCTCATGTGGGCTTAGACCTTTTGCCCCTGGCATCATAGTTATTATAATATTGTAGAAATATGTCAAAGCGACAATTATTTTATATCATTATGCTAGTGACACGTCAAGGAATTTCTTGTACAATGGGATAGAAGAAAGTTAGTCAGGTGAATGAAATGAAGAAAAAAGAACATATTGTAAAAACAATAAAACCGGGCAGTATTGCAGAGGAACTGGAGATCACTCCCGGAGATAAAGTACTTGCCATAGATAACACGGAAATCGAGGATATTTTTGATTATCAGTTTCTCACCCAGGATACGTATATTGAAATGCTGGTGGAAAAAGCGGACGGAGAGCAGTGGCTCTTAGAGATCGACAAGGAATTCGACGAGGATCTGGGCATTGAATTTGAAAACGGTCTGATGGACGAATACCGACATTGTCATAATAAATGTATTTTCTGCTTTATCGATCAGATGCCGAAGGGCATGCGGGATACCCTGTATTTTAAGGATGACGATTCCCGTCTGTCTTTTTTGCAAGGAAATTATGTGACACTGACAAATATGTCAGACCATGATATCGACAGAATCTGCAGATATCATCTGTCGCCCATCAATATTTCCTTCCAGACCATGAACCCGGATCTGCGCTGTAAGATGCTGAATAACCGTTTCGCCGGGGAGGCACTGAAAAAGGTGGATATCCTGAATGAAGCCGGAATCCGGATGAACGGACAGATCGTACTCTGCAAAGGGGTAAATGATGGGAAAGAGCTGGAATTCAGTATTCAGAAGCTGATGGAGTACCTTCCGAATGTGGAAAGTGTCTCTGTGGTGCCGGTAGGGCTGTCTAAATACCGTGACGGGCTGTATCCGTTAGAACCTTTTAACGCGCAGGATGCAGGAGAAGTCATAGATCTGATCGAGAAATATCAGAAGATCTGTATGGAAAAGTATGGAACACATTTTATCCAGGCCAGTGATGAGTGGTATATTCTGGCGGGAAGAGAAGTGCCTGAAGAGGAACGCTATGATGGTTATCTCCAGCTGGAAAACGGTGTAGGTATGATACGACTGCTATTAGATGAATTCCATGACGGACTGAAGAGACGAATTACAGAAAAACAGTCAGGAGCAGGTCTTCCATGGGAAGGTATCAGAGAAATCTCCCTGGCAACGGGAAAGCTTGCTTTTCCTTATTTAAAGAGAATGTCAGAAGAGGTGATGCAGGAATATCCGGGACTGCAGATTCATGTATATGAGATTGTAAATGAATTTTTCGGAGAGATGATCACTGTGTCCGGACTTTTGACCGGCGGGGATATTGAAAAACAGTTAAAGGGAAAAAAACTGGGAGATACCTTATATCTGCCTAGAAATGTACTGCGTAGCGGAGCGGATCTGTTCCTGGATGATGTAACGGTGCCGGAACTGGAAAAGTCTTTACAAGTGCCCGTGAATATTGTAAAATCAAGCGGATATGATCTTGTGGATGCGTTGCTTGGAATCAGTGATTCCGGGCAGGAATAAGAAGCAGGAGCAGAAATGGAGGAAATTATGGCAAAGAGAAAATCCAAGCCCATCGTTGCGGTGGTGGGACGCCCGAATGTAGGTAAATCCACCCTGTTCAATGCACTGGCTGGCGAAAATATATCGATTGTAAAAGATACGCCCGGTATTACCAGAGACCGTATTTATGCGGATATCCATTGGCTGGATATGACATTTACCCTGATCGACACCGGCGGTATCGAACCGGACAGCAAGGATGTGATCCTATCCCAAATGCGTGAACAGGCAGAGATCGCCATGGAGACGGCGGATGTGATCATTTTCCTGGTGGATGTAAAGCAGGGACTGGTGGACGCTGATTCTAAGGTGGCGGACATGTTGCGCCGCTCCCACAAACCGGTGGTACTGGTAGTCAACAAGGTAGACAGTTTCCAGAAGTATATGGCGGATGTTTACGAATTCTACAATCTGGGTATTGGTGATCCCCATCCGATCTCTGCGGTGAACCGCTTGGGAATCGGTGACATGTTAGAAGCTGTCACGGAATATTTTGATAAGGAGCAGGCGGAGGAAGAAGAGGATGACCGCACCCGTGTGGCTATCGTTGGTAAACCTAACGTAGGGAAGTCTTCCCTGATCAATAAGCTGCTGGGTGAGAATCGACTGATCGTATCCGATATCGCAGGTACTACCAGAGACGCGGTGGACACTGAGATCACTTATAATGGCAAGGAATATGTCTTCATTGATACTGCGGGACTCCGTCGTAAGAATAAGATCAAGGAAGAACTGGAGCGTTACATGATTGTCCGTACCGTCAGTGCCGTGGAGCGTGCGGAGGTCGTGGTACTGATGATCGATGCGGAAGAAGGCGTTACGGAGCAGGATGCGAAGATCGCCGGAATTGCCCATGAGAGAGGCAAGGCTACGATCATCGTGGTGAATAAGTGGGATGCTATCGAAAAAGACGACAAGACTATTTACAAATTTACGGAAAAGGTGCGCAATACTTTGTCCTTCATGCCGTATGCGGAGCTTCTGTTCGTCTCTGCGAAGACGGGTCAGAGACTGCCCAAGCTGTTCGAGACCATCGATATCGTCAGCGAGAACCATGCCATGCGTGTGGCAACCGGCGTACTGAATGAGATTATGGCAGAGGCTGTAGCCATGCAGCAGCCCCCTTCCGATAAGGGTAAGAGACTTCGTCTGTACTACATTACCCAGGTAGCGGTAAAACCCCCTACTTTTGTTATTTTCGTAAATGATAAGGAGCTGATGCATTTCTCCTATACCAGATATATTGAGAATCAGATCCGGGAGACCTTTGGTTTCAAGGGGACACCCCTCAGGTTTATCATCAGAGAACGAAAGGAAAAAGATCAATAATGGAACGTGTTATCTGTTTATTCATCGGCTATGTATTCGGACTGTTTCAGACTGCATATTTTTATGGCAAGACAAAGGGAATCGATATCCGGAAGTATGGAAGCGGCAATGCCGGTACTACCAATGCCTTAAGAGTACTGGGAACGAAGGCGGGACTGATCGTGTTTGCGGGAGACTGTTTAAAATGTATTATCGCCGTATGCATCACCAGAGCCTTATTCAGTACCGGACATCCGGAGAATATTTATCTGCTGTGCCTGTATACCGGCGCAGGAGCCATCATCGGACACAATTTTCCGTTTTATATGGGATTTAAGGGCGGAAAGGGTATTGCTGCCACTGCAGGACTGATCCTGTCTTTCCACCCCTATTTTATCGTGATGGGGGTGGTACTGTTTTTCGGCGCATTTCTGACCACACATTATGTGTCGCTGGGATCACTGCTGGTATATGCCGGATTTATGATCCAGATGGTAGTCTGCGGACAGATGGGACTGTTCGGCGCCATGCCACAGTCACAGCTGTATGAAATGTATGCAATTACTGTATTTCTTACGGTTATGGCATATTGGAAGCACAGACAGAATATTGTCCGCCTGATCCACGGGAACGAGAGGAAGACCTATCTGTTCAAGAAAAAGGCTGCAGAAGAGCAGACGGAAATATCCGGGGAGGATAAATAAGCTATGGCAAAAGTATGTATATTGGGTGGCGGAAGCTGGGGCATCGGCCTGTCAGTGGTATTACATAAGAACGGACATGAAGTGACAGTATGGTCTGCAGTTCCCGCAGAGATTCAGATGCTTCAGGAGAAGCACGAACACAAGATGCTGCCGGGAGTAAAGCTCCCTGAGGATATGATCTTTACTACGGATGATAAATCTGCGATCGAGGGTAAGGATCTGTTAGTTATGGCAGTCGCAAGCTCCTACACCAGAAGCACGGCACACCGCATCAGCCCGCTGGTGGCGAAGGGACAGAGAATCGTCAGTGTCTCCAAGGGAATCGAAGAGCATACCCTGATGACCCAGGCACAGATCATCGAAGATGAGATCCCCCAGGCACAGGTAGCGGTACTGTCCGGACCGACACATGCGGAGGAAGTCAGCCGTGGTATCCCCACGACGATCGTAGCGGGTTCTAAGAGTAAAAGCTGCGCGGAATATGTGCAGAATCTGTTCATGAACGAGGTGTTCCGTGTCTATACCAGCCCGGATGTATTGGGCATTGAACTGGGCGGTGCCCTGAAAAACGTAGTAGCGCTGGCTGCCGGTATTGCCGACGGACTGGGCTACGGAGATAATACGAAGGCAGCTCTGATCACCAGAGGCATTACCGAGATCGCCAGGCTTGGTACTGCCATGGGTGGTAATTTCGAGACCTTCTGTGGTCTGACCGGTATCGGAGATCTGATCGTGACCTGCGCCAGCATGCATTCCCGTAACCGTCGTGCCGGTATCCTGATCGGGCAGGGCAAGACCTACGAGGAAGCAATGAAGGAAGTACAGATGGTGGTAGAGGGCGTGTATTCTGCGAAAGCTGCCATGGAACTGTCAAAAAAATATGACGTTCAGCTGCCTATTATCGAGCAGGTAAATGAAGTGCTCTTTGACGGTAAGCCCGCGGATCAGGCAGTAAAAGAACTGATGCTTCGTGACAAGAAGCTGGAAGTATCCCATCTGCCCTGGCCGGAAGAATAAATCGTATTTTTGGTGTTGACAGAAAAACGCAAACTGGCTATAATAAGCTCATGTTTAGCGCAAACATAGGATAAGAAGAATGCGATGAAGGGAAGAAGTACTGTTCCTCCACTTCTGACAGAGAGCAGCCGGCAGGTGAGAGGCGCACAGAAGCAGAGCAGGAATACATCCCGGAGCAGCCGGTGGAAAGAGAAGGATCAGAAGATTTTTATCAGAGGATCCCGAACGAGTAGATCAGGACGGCAGGCCCCGATATCGGCCGAAGTATTGATAGATACTTACTGAGCTGTCAGATGTGAGTCTGGCGGGAACATTAGGTGGTAACACGAGTGATCAAGCTCGTCCTTTTGAAAAAGGGGCGGGCTTTTTTAGTGCCTTTGGAGCCGAATCCCCTAAAATGTAAAAAGGCATACAGGGTAAAAAGAGCACAAAAAGGAGAAGAGAAAATGACAGTATTTGATGAATTAAAAGCAAGAGGACTATTGGCACAGCTGACAGATGAAGAGGAGATCAAGGAACTGATCAATAACGGAAAGGCTACCTTCTACATCGGTTTTGATCCTACCGCAGACAGCCTTCATGTAGGACATTTCATGGCACTATGCCTGATGAAGAGAATGCAGATGGCAGGTAACAAGCCGATCGCTCTGATCGGCGGTGGTACCGCAATGATCGGTGATCCTTCCGGCAGAAGTGACATGCGTACCATGATGACCAAGGAGACCATTCAGCATAATGTAGACTGCTTCAAGAAGCAGATGAGCCGTTTTATTGATTTCAGCGATGGTAAGGCACTGATGGTCAATAATGCGGACTGGCTGCTGAACCTGAACTATGTGGAACTGTTAAGAGATGTGGGAGCGCATTTCAGTGTTAACCGTATGCTGACTGCAGAGTGTTACAAGCAGAGAATGGAGAAGGGCTTAAGCTTTCTTGAATTCAACTACATGATCATGCAGAGCTTTGACTTCCTGACCTTATATCAGAAATACGGCTGTAATATGCAGTTCGGCGGTGACGATCAGTGGAGCAATATGTTAGGCGGTACCGAGCTGATCCGCAGAAAGCTGGGCAAGGATGCTTATGCCATGACCATCACACTGCTGTTAAATTCCGAGGGCAAGAAGATGGGCAAGACCCAGAAGGGTGCCGTATGGCTGGATCCCAACAAGACTACTCCTTTCGAGTTCTACCAGTACTGGAGAAACGTATCAGACGCTGATGTCCTGAAGTGCTTGCGCATGCTGACCTTCCTGCCTCTGGAGCAGATCGATGAGATGGACAAATGGGAAGGCAGCCAGTTAAATCAGGCGAAGGAAATTCTGGCATACGAACTGACCAATCTGGTACATGGCGAGGAAGAGGCTAAGAAGGCACAGGAGAGTGCAAGAGCACTGTTTACCGGCGGCAACGCCGCAGAAATGCCTACCAGTGAGCTGACAGAGGCAGACTTTACCGATGGTAAGATTGATATTCTCGGTGTTCTGGTGAAATCCGGACTGTCCGCATCCCGCAGTGAGGCAAGACGTGCCGTAGAACAGGGCGGTGTTGTCGTAGCGGATGAAAAGGTTACAGATGTGAAGACCGCTTACGATCCCGAGCAGTTTGACGGAGAGGGTCTGGTAGTCCGCAGAGGTAAGAAGAACTTCAAGAGAGTCGTTATGAGCAAATAAATATAGGATCGCATAGGCAGGGTCTTCTGAAAAATACAGGAGATCCTGTTTTTTATTGATATTTTTCTTGCTTTTACGGAGTCGGTATGGTTTAATATGGTTAGTGTGTTAAAAAAATATCAAAAGGCGGTAATGTGATATGAGCAGCATGAGAGGGATCGATACTCCGGTAAGACAGCGGAGAAGAAGGGTGTTTAAGGAAGTGGCCAATCTTGCCTATAATTCCAAGAATCTGAAGGATGATATGGAGGCATTGCCTTATAAGATCGTAGACTATGAAGAGTCGGAGTTCTGGGAGAGCGTCTATCGTGACAGAGCAATCATCCGTGAGCGCATCCGTCTGGCTATGGGTATGAGCTTACGCCCGGAGAACCGTGAGCATCCCGGCCATCTGACACAGGGACTGGAAGAGAGTAATATTGATGAAAAATATTATGAGCCCCCTCTGATGCAGGTCATTCCGTCGGCTTGTAATGCCTGCCCGGAGAACCGTTATGAGGTGACCAGCTCCTGCATGGGGTGCCTGGCACATCCCTGCCAGAGTGTTTGTCCCAAGGGTGCGATCTCTATGAAAAACGGCAAGTCTGTTATTGATCAGGAAAAATGCATCAAGTGCGGAAAGTGTCGTGAAATCTGCCCTTATGATGCGATTTGTCACAAAGAGCGTCCCTGTAAGGCTGCCTGCGGTATTGGAGCTATTACATCTGACCATCTGGGAAGAGCCGTGATCGACAATGAGAAATGTGTATCCTGCGGTCAGTGTATGGTAAGCTGTCCTTTTGGAGCGATTGCTGACAAGTCTCAGATCTTCCAGCTGATCCGTGCCATGCAGTCCGGCCGGAAGATCATAGCCCAGGTAGCACCTGCATTTGTCGGACAGTTCGGCCCGAAGGTGACACCTGAGATGTTCAAGACAGCGTTGAAGGAATTGGGGTTTGCGGATGTCTATGAGACAGCGCTGGGCGCTGACATGGGATGTATGGCGGAAGCGGAGCACTACGTGAAGGAGGTTGCTACCGGTAAGCAGCAGTTTGCCCTGACCTCCTGTTGTCCTTCCTGGTCTGTAATGGCGAAGAATCTGTTCCCTGAGACCATTGATAAGATCAGTAATGAATTAACCCCTATGGTTGCAACGGCCCGTCTGATCAAACAGGAACATCCGGATGCATCCGTAGTATTCATTGGCCCTTGCGCTTCCAAGAAGCTGGAAGCCAGCAGGCGTACCGTTCGTTCCGATGTAGACTTTGTTATCACTTTCGAGGAACTGACCGGTATGTTTGAAGCTAAGGGAATCCTGTTGGATGAGATCAAGGCCATGGATGAGATGAAGGATGCTACCGCAGCCGGAAGAGGTTACGGCGTGGCAGGCGGCGTTGCCAATGCTATCAAGGAGTGTATCGAACAGTATTATCCGGGAACACCGGTGAACATTCAGCATGCGGAGAGCCTGGCAGAATGTAAGAAAGCCCTGCTCCTTGCCAAAGCCGGTAAGATGAACGGCTGCCTGATCGAGGGTATGGCCTGCCCCGGAGGATGCATCGCCGGAGCCGGCACCAACATTGCTATCCCTGTAGCGGCCAAAGCCGTGGACAAGTTCAAGAACGAAGCAGAGAAGAAAGTACCTGATGAAAGTGTGGATCAGGAAATGGTGGAACTGGAAAAAGAATAAACATAGGACAGACATTTTGTCGGGAAAGGGAATCATCACAGAAGCGTGATGGTTCCTTTTTGCTGTATGCAAATTAGCTATTGTTATTTTAACAAAGATACTATAAAATATCGTGGAGAACTTTTGGGAGAAACAGATTATGAACATTCAGGATAGTATTATTTTTTTCATGGAAATCTTAGGAACCATCGCTTTTGCCGCGTCAGGTGCCATGGTGGGGATCCGAAAACGAATGGATATTTTCGGGATCTGCGTGTTGGGCGTGGTGACGGCAGTGGGAGGAGGTATGACCAGGGATGTGATCCTGGGGAAATTGCCTTCGGCTCTGGAAAAGCCTGTGTATGTCGTGGTATCAGTGATTACGTCACTGGCGATTTTTGTACTGCTGTATATCAAACATGATCTTCTGAGTGGCAGACTGGGAACTTTTTATGACAAGGCTATGCTGATCATGGATTCTGTAGGCCTGGGAATCTTTACATCCCTGGGTGTGATGTCGGGAATTGATAATGGATATCCTGATAATTCCTTCCTGCTGGTGTTTATAGGAATGCTTACCGGTGTAGGCGGCGGTCTGATGCGTGACATGATGGCAGGGGAGGAACCCTACATCTTCGTGAAACATATTTATGCCTGTGCATCCCTCGTGGGAGCACTGGGCTGTGTGTGGATATTCAGAGAGTGGGGAAGACTGCCGGCGGTATTCATCGGAGCATTTATTGTCATGGCGATCCGTTTCCTGGCAGCGCATTACAGATGGAACCTTCCCCATCCGAAATCCTTGTCTTAACTGTTGCAGTTTTTGAAAAAAGGCGGTAGAATAAGAAAGTGGTCTGCCCTGGAGATGGTGGACAGGAATATATAAGCAGGAAAACGTATGCCGGAAGACAGAAGCCCGGATACGGATGGATTCCCTGCGGAAATGAGGAGAAAATGACAAAGATCAGAACAAGATACGCACCCAGCCCTACCGGTAAAATGCATGTAGGTAATCTGCGGTCCGCATTATATGAATTTTTGATTGCAAAGCATGCCGGCGGAGATTTTATGCTCCGTATCGAGGATACTGACCAGGAGCGCTATGTGGAAGGCGCTACCGAGATCATCTACCGTACCCTGGAGAAGACCGGACTGGTACATGATGAGGGACCCGATAAGGACGGCGGCTACGGTCCTTACGTACAGAGTGAGCGTATGAAGACCGGTATCTATATGAAATATGCAAAGGAGCTGATCGATAAGGGCGAGGCATATTATTGCTTCTGTGATAAGGAGAGACTGGCTTCCCTGAAGACCGAGGTGGTGGACGGCAAGGAGATCACTGTATATGACAAGCACTGCCTGTCTCTGTCCAAGGAAGAAATCGAGGCAAATCTTGCTGCAGGCAAGCCTTTTGTCATCCGTCAGAATAATCCAAAGGAAGGAACTACAACATTCCATGATGAGTTATACGGAGACATTACCGTAGATAATTCCCAGCTGGATGATATGATCCTGATCAAATCCGACGGCTATCCTACTTACAATTTTGCTAACGTGGTAGATGACCATACCATGAATATCACTCATGTAGTACGAGGCAACGAATATCTGTCCTCCTCCCCGAAGTATGTGCGTCTGTATGATGCTTTCGGCTGGCAGGTGCCGGTATACATCCATCTGCCTCTGATCACCGATGAGAACCACAAGAAGCTGTCTAAGAGAAGCGGACATGCTTCCTTCGAGGACCTGATCGATCAGGGATTCATTACCGAGGCAATTGTCAACTATGTGGCACTGCTGGGATGGAGCCCGGAAGATAATCGTGAGATCTTTTCTTTGGACGAACTGATCAAGGAGTTCGACTATCATCGTATCAGTAAGTCTCCCGCAGTCTTCGATATCGTAAAGCTGCGTTGGATGAACGGCGAGTACCTGAAAGCTATGGACTTCGATAAATTCTACGAGATGGCAGAACCTTATCTGAAGAAAGCGATCCGTAAGCCATTAGATCTTAAGAAGATCGCAGCCATGGTAAAGACCCGGATTGAAGTATTCCCGGATATCGCCGGGCTGGTAGATTTCTTCGAGGAACTTCCGGAGTATGATGTGGCAATGTACACACATAAGAAGATGAAGACTACCGCAGAGAGTTCTCTGGAGGTATTAAAAGACCTGCTTCCGATCCTGGAGGCACAGGAGGATTACAGCAATGACGGGCTGTATCAGGCTCTTGTAAAATATGTGGAGGAAAAAGGCTGCAAGAACGGTTATGTGATGTGGCCGATCCGTACCGCTGTATCCGGCAAACAGATGACACCTGCCGGTGCTACGGAGATCATGGAAGTCCTAGGCAAAGAGGAATCCCTGAACAGAATTCGTAAAGGTATTGAATTACTGAATGCGAATGTTTAATCTTACGGATTGCAATCCCTCCCAAAGGGAGGCTGTAACTTTCGGAGAGGGCCCGCTTTTATTATTGGCGGGTCCCGGCTCCGGCAAGACGTTTACTATTACGAAGAGAATCCTCTGGCTGATTCATGAGAAAGAGGTCGCTCCCGAACAGATTCTGGTGATTACATTTACCAGAGAAGCGGCACTTTCTATGCAACAGCGCTTTGCACAGACTTCTTCGTTTGCCGGTTCCGTTAATTTCGGAACATTTCATTCGATTTTTTATCAAATCCTGCTCCGGTCGGGCAGAGTACAACCGGGCAATCTCTTAAATGAAAGACAAAAATTAAATCTGATTTATCCCATTTTAAAAAAGAACAAAGAATGCAGTGCGGAAATTGCCAAAAGCTTCCTGGGTGCGATCGCGTATTACAAAAATACCGGAGAAAAGGAAAAAACACTGGAAAAAATCCCGGAGGAATGGAAAAGTTGCTTTCCTCAGATATATCAGGAATATGAGTCTGCAAGGACAAAAGTCCGAGGTGTTGATTTTGATGATATGCTGAAAGAGTGTGAGGAACTGTTGCAAAATAATACTCCACAGAGGGAATACTGGCAGAAACGTTTTTCACATATTCTGATCGATGAATTTCAGGATATTAACTATAGGCAGTATTGTATTGTACGGTTGCTGGCGGAAAGACATAAAAATGTATTCGCAGTGGGAGATGATGACCAGGCAATTTACAGTTTTCGTGGAGCCAGACCGGCATGTATGCAGATGTTTGTACGGGAATTTGCGGCAACACAGATACTGCTTCGCACTAACTACCGTAGTCATCAGGACATTGTGGAGGCTTCCCTTCTGGTGATCAATGAGAACCTGGATCGCTTCCCTAAAATATTGGAAGCCAGCGAGCCAAATCAACGGAAGGAAGAAACATACAGAGGAACCGCCTGCAGGGTAAGAATAAAAGAATTCAGGGATGCACCGGAGCAGATGCAATATTTATTACATCGCCTGAAGGGACGTTCCACACAGGAGACCTGCGCAATATTGTTCCGGACAAACCTGGCTATGCAGAGCGTGGCGGCAAGACTTGGCAGAGAAGGAATTCCCTATGTTATGAAGGAAAAAACACGAAATATATATGAACACTTCATTGTACAGGATATTATGTCATATCTGCGTATTGCAGCAGGAACTGCAGAGAGAATAGATTTTCTGAGAGTGATCAACAAACCGTTTCGTAATATATCCAGGGAAGCTTTTGAAAAGCATGTTTCATTGCAAGCACTGGAAGATTATTACTCCATGAAAAATAATGATTATTCTGCAGACTGTAATCGTAAAGCGCGTGAGGCGATCAGATTGTGGAAACGTCAGATGGAATTTGTAAAAAATGCAGAACCAAAGCTTGCAGTGACCTTTGTATGCAAAGCTTGCGGCTATGAAAGGTATCTGTGTCAGAGAGCAAATTTTGAAAATAATGAGAAAACACAGGAATGGGAAGAAATTTTGAACTATATTGTGGAAGAAGCCGGTCATTTTAAAACAGCAAAAGAGTGGCAGGAAGCACAGGAGGCCTTCGGAGAACAACTGCGGAAAGGCGTGGCACGGGAATCCGGAGACAATGCGCAGGCGGCAGACGGAGCGGTAAGACTGCTTACGGTACATGCTTCGAAAGGACTGGAGTTTGACAGTGTATGGATTCCAGACTGCAATGAAAAGAATTTTCCCCATGGGAACGGACTGGACCATGAGCACATTGAAGAGGAACGCCGTATCTTCTATGTAGCTATGACAAGGGCAAAAAAAGACCTGGAACTTCTCTGCCTTACAGGCACAGCAGAGCGTCCCAGGTTCCCATCCAGATTCCTTATTCCTCTGAATCGTTATCGTCGATGATCTCATCGAATTCACAACTGTCCAGATACTCGTCAAAAGCATCGGCAACTTTTTCGTAGACATCATCATCTTCAATGTATTCGAGAACAGGCTCTTCATTCGGGTCATCCGGACTCTCGGCATATCCGTAGAACCATACTTCTCCGTCTTCGTTTTCGCCGTCTTCATCCAGAGGCAGAAGCACGATATAATCCTTAGCCTCTACGGTGAGAATGGTGATGACCGCACAGTTTACGACAGTGCCATCTTCCAACTCCAGCTCAACGGTCATTTCTTCATCTTCATAGCTTTCATTTTTACCCATGGGAATCCTCCTGTGAAATGTTATTGGGTGTAACAGTATTTTGTTCCCTTATTATAACCGTTTACGGATATTCTTGCAATGCTTGTTTTTCTTAAGGTTACCGACTATAATAAAATAGTGAAAAAAGACAAATCAGCCAGAAGATGGAGTGTAGCAATGACAGAAAAAAAGCATGCAATAAAGCCGTATCCGCTGGGAGCACATCCGGAGGACGGAGCAATCCGCTTCGCCTACGCGTCCGGGAAAAAGGATTGCGGCATTATCCTATATGACAGAGAGAGCGGTAAAAAATTACACAAAATCCCGTTCCGCCGGGAAGAGCGGATGGGAAATGTCTACTGCAAATACCTGGAACTGGATCCACAGCAGATCGGATATCAGTTCTATGAAGAGGAACGGATCGTGCCGGATCTGCATGCGCGGGGCTTCTTAAGTAAGCCTGTTTACGGAAAAACGCGAAAAAATGTCAATCGCATTGCGGTATTTCCCGGAGATGATTTCGACTGGGAGCAGGATGAACATCCGATGCTTTCCTATCGTGAGAGCGTATGTTATTGCATGCATGTCCGTGGCTTTACCATGCATGCTTCCTCCAAGGTGACACACAGAGGCACCTTTGCGGGAATTGCGGAGAAACTGGATTATCTGCAGGAAATCGGCATCACGACGGTGGAATTGCAGCCTGTTTATGAATTTGATGAGACTCCGGAAGAGGTGAACAAGAAGACATCCGCAGACATTGTAGCCACAGCAGGGGAAAATGGTGGAGAACTCCCCGGTTACCGGGTATTAAACTACTGGGGCTACCGGGAGGGCTTTTATTATGCACCAAAAGCTGCCTATGCGGCAGGAGAAGATGCAGCGTTGGAATTCAGACAACTGGTGAAGGAATTCCATAAGCGCAGGATGGAAGTGATCTTACAGTTTTATTTCCCAAAAGGGATGGATGTGACAGAGATTGGGAATATTTTACGCTTCTGGGTATTAACTTATCATGTGGATGGGTTTCATCTGATGGGAGAGGTGCCGGCACAGGCGCTGGCAGGAGACCCTGCACTGACAGACACCAAGCTTTGGTATTACGATTTTGATGCAGCGAAGCTCTACGATCCGGCACAGAAGCCGGAGTATCGGAATCTTGCGGAATACCGGGACGATTATCTGTACACCATGCGTAGATTTTTAAAAGGCGATGATAACATGCTTTCGGGAGTATTGTACGAGATGCGTCATATTCCCGCCAATATGGGACGGATCCATTATCTGTCTAATTATTACGGATTTACCCTGATGGATATGGTGTCTTATGACCATAAGCATAACGAAGCCAACGGCGAGGGCAATCGGGACGGTAACGATTATAATTGCAGCTGGAACTGTGGTGAGGAAGGTACCTCCCGACGCAAAAAAGTGCTGGCTCTCCGGCAAAAACAGTTACAGAATGCATTTTGTATGCTGTTATTGACCCAGTCTACGCCGCTGATCTTCATGGGAGACGAATTCGGTAATTCCCAACAGGGAAATAACAATCCCTACTGTCAGGATAATAAAATTACCTGGCTGAACTGGCAGGATAAGGAGAAAAATGCCGGACTGCTGGCTTTCTGGAAACAGATGATCGCTTTCCGTAAGGCACATCCGATCCTGCATCCGGAGGAAGAGCTTCGGATCCTGGATACGTTATCCTGTGGTTATCCGGATCTGTCCTACCACGGACAAAATGCATGGAGACCTCAGACAGAGAGTTATAACAGGCACGTGGGAATGATGTATTGCGGAAAATATGCAAAGACCAAGGCAGGTGCAGATGATTCTTTTCTCTATGTTGCCATGAATATGCATTGGGAACCTCAGAAGCTGGCATTTCCCAAGCTTCCGAAGGGTATGGAATGGAAATTGGTTTTAGCGACGGAAGAAGCAGGGAATATCCTGACAGTGCAGGAGAGAGAAGAACAGATGGCTGATCAGACGAGGACCGTAGCCCCCAGGAGCATTGCCGTCTACGAAGGCGTGATGGGAATATCACAGGATAAGGGAAAAAGTACCGGTAAGAGCCGGAAAAAGAAATCGGAAGCTTCTGAAGAAAGATGATAGAACGAAATGAATATCTGGAAACATTTTAAAACGATCACACACCATAAGGTTCTGGTGGCAAAGGGCTGCTTTAAGGTAGGTCTGTATAAACAGGGACTGTTACACGATATGTCGAAATACAGCCCCACAGAGTTCTGGGTAGGAGCAAAGTATTACCAGGGTGACCGCAGCCCCAACAACGCGGAGAGAGAGGATATCGGTTATTCCAGTGCCTGGCTGCACCACAAGGGCAGGAACAAGCATCATTACGAATACTGGATTGATTACAGTATGCAGGCATTGCCGGGCGGAATGGCACCGGTACCCATGCCGGATCGTTATATTGCGGAGATGATTATGGACCGGATCGCCGCCAGTAAGGTTTACATGGGAGACAAATATACGGACAGATCACCGTTAGATTACTATTATCGGGGCACAGATAAGGCACCTATCCATCCTAAGACAAAGGCAAAGCTTCTGTATGTGCTGGAAATGCTGGCAGAACAGGGCGAAGAGAAAACCTTTCAATTTATCAAAGAGGAACTGGTACAGCATAAACGATGTATGGACTGGCACCAGCTAGGAAAAGCGGAATAGAATAATAAATAAACAGTGGTAAGTAGAGGATCCTATGAACTGTATCATTCTGTTATTATTACTATTTTGTGGTGGAAATTCCTGCGGCAACAACAATTCCTGTGGTGGTTCGAATGCCTGCTGTGCCCGTCGTCTGGAAGATGAGGGATGCTGTGGAGACAGAGACTGCAGACCGCTAAGACCGGATTTCCCGAATTTTACACCGGTGGATGATCCGGCATTTTCCAGAAGAAATGATGGGAAATGTGAGACCTGCGGATGTGAACAGAATTCCTGAAATATGGGAAGATCAAAAGCCCCCAGGCTGTTTTGACAGCTTGAGGGCTTTTGCTTTGCTTTATATAGAATTAATTGGACATAACTTCTTTCCAGTATTTGTTGAAAAGCTCTTCGCCATCCTCACCGAGGTACAGGAAGGTCTCCAGATTGTTATACTGTGTCAGATCCGGGAAAGCGATGGGAGAGTTCTTCAGGTCCTCATCCTCGATCAGCTCTCTTGCAGCGGTATTGGGGGTACCGTAGGTAATGTACTCGAAATTCTTCAGAGCTACATCCGGACGGCACATGAAATCAATGAATTTCTCTGCATTTTCCTTGTTAGGAGCATTCTTGGGAATGACCCAGCCGTCAATCCATACATTTGTACCTTCCTCAGGAATGACATAATCGAGATCCGGATTTTCCCCGATCACATAAATGGCATCACCGGAGAACATTACACCGATCGCAGCCTCGCCGCCGATCATTTTGTCACGTACCTGATCTACAACATATGCCTGTACCAGAGGCTTCTGGGCGATGAGATCATTGGTAGCTATCTGGAGCTCGGATTCGTCCAGACTGTTAGAAGAGAAGCCGTTTTTCTTCAGAGCAACCATAAAGCTGTCTTTAATAGAATCCATCATCAGAATATTATCAGCATATTTTTCATCCCACAGGTCTGCCCATTTGGTGGGAGGAGTATCTACCATGGTTTTATTGTAGATGATTCCAACAGTTCCCCAGCAATAAGGAACACAATATTTGTTACCGGGATCGTAAGCAGCAGCCTGCTCGTAGTACTGGGCACCGATGTTTTCTTTGGCATTGGGAATCTTATCGTAATCCAGTTCCTGAATCAGATCATTCTCGATCATTTTCTGCACCATGTAATCGGAAGGACATACCACATCATAAGCGGATGAACCGGCTTCCACCTTTGGATACATGATCTCGTTGGTCTCAAATTCGTCATAGACCACCTTAATACCGGTTTCTTCTTCAAACATAGTGAGAGTCTCCGGATCGATATATTCTCCCCAGTTGTAGACGATGACTTCACCGTTTTCACCGGCAGAGGAAGAGGATCCGCAGCCGGTCAGAGCAGTTGCGGTAAGGATGCCGCACAGAAACAGTGCAATAAATTTTTTCATTTATTTTCCTCCTAAAATATATGTAGAAAAAGTTATTTCTTTTTCTTTCCTTTGGGTGTGTAGTTTACTAACAAAAGTAAAATCAATACAGTTACGAATATAATGGTGGATAGTGCGTACATTTCCGGTTTGATACCTTTTTTTACTTCCGTATAGATCTTGGTGGACAGGGTGTCGACACCGGGACCCTTGGTAAAGTGGGTAATGATAAAGTCATCCAGTGACATGGTAAATGCCATCAGAAAACCGGACAAAATACCCGGCAGGATATCCGGAAATACCACTTTGAAAAAGGCATACGTATGAGATGCGCCCAGGTCGAGGGCTGCTTCATAGGTGCTGGGGTTCAGCTGCTTCATACGGGGCATTACGCTTAATATCACATATGGAATATTAAAGGTAATGTGTGCAAGCAGAATGGTCCCGAAGCCAAACTTTATACCAAAGCTGAGGAACAGAAGCATCAGGGAGATACCGGTAACGATTTCCGCATTCAGCATTGGAATATTTGTGATTCCCATGAGGACAGCACGGCTGGTACGTTTCATGGATTGCATGGCGATGCAGGCGATCGTACCTATGAGGGTAGCGATCAGCGCAGATAAGATTGCCAGCGCCAGTGTATTCCACAAAGCCTGCATGATCTGCTCGTTCCGGAACAAAGCCGCATACCACTTGGCCGTAAAACCGCCCCATTTTGCACGGGTCTTACTGGCATTGAAGGAGAGTACGATCAAGGTAATAATGGGGGCGTATAAAAAGATAAAAATCAGTCCCAGATATATTTTTTGCGCAGTTGTTTTGATCATAATGTGTTCGCCTCCCCTTCTTTATCCGTGATCACAGAGATCACCATATTGAAGATGATGAACAGCATCAATACGATGGAGAGACCGCTTCCCAGATTCCAGTTGCCGGTCTGGGTGAATTCCTGCTCGATGACATTACCGATGAGCAGGATCTTGCTGCCACCCAGAATCTTGCTGATAACGAAAGTAGTCAGGGCGGGGACAAACACCATGGTGATACCGCTGAACATGCCGGGCAGACTTAAAGGAAAAATGATCCGTAAGAAAGTCTGTATGCCGTTGGCACCCAGGTCATAGGCGGCGTTGATCACATTCTTGTCGATTTTGACCAGCACGTTATACAGAGGCAGTACCATAAAAGGTAAAAAGTTATATACCATACCCAGTACAATGGCATAGGGGGTATTGATAATATTTAACGACGGCAGATGCAGAACGGAGAGGATGCTGTTGATCACACCGGTCTTCTCAAGCAGAGTCTGCCATGCCAGGGTACGAAGCAGAAAATTCATCCACATGGGCAAAATGAAAATCAGTACCAGGAATGAATTCTGATTCACATTCATGTTACACAGGATCATGGCAAGGGGATATGCTAAAAGCAGGCAGATCACAGTGCTGATCACAGATAACTTTAATGCCTCCCACAGAGCCTTGGAATGCTCGGCAGTAGCAATCGCCAGAATATTATCAAATGTAAATGCACCGCTCTTATCGGTCAGACCATAGTAGAAGACCATGCACAGAGGCACGATGACAAACATGGCTGACCAGAAGATAAAAGGGAGCGATAATAATTTTCTATTCATTGACTCCAATGGCCTCCTCGTCCTCAGATTCCGGCTTCTTCATGATCTGGATGTTAAAAGGATCAACCTTGATGCCGACTTTGGTCCCAACGGGAACCATCTTCGTGGACTGTACCAGCCATTCAAAGCCATTTGCCATAACTTCCATCTCATAATGAACACCCTTGAAGATAGAGTGGATCAGGGTACCCTGGAGGATACCTTCCTCCGGAGATACCAGTTCCACGTCCTCGGGTCGGATGACTACATCTACGGGCTTATTCTCACCGAAACCGGTATCTACACAGTCAAAACGGGCACCCAGGATTTCTACCAGACGATCTCTGATCATGGTGGCACCGATGATATTACTGTCACCGATAAAATCGGCAACGAAAGCATTTTCCGGTTCATTATAGATGCTCTCGGGAGTACCGATCTGCTGGATATACCCCTGGTTCATGACTACGATGGTATCGGACATGGTCAGAGCCTCTTCCTGGTCATGAGTGACATAGATAAAGGTAATGCCAAGCTCGTTCTTCAAGCGGATCAGCTCATACTGCATGTCCTGGCGAAGCTTCAGATCCAGGGCGCCTAAAGGCTCGTCTAAGAGCAGGAGCTTGGGTTCGTTCACAATCGCACGGGCGATGGCGATACGTTGCTGCTGACCGCCGCTTAAGGAATCCGGCATACGGTTCTCAAAGCCATCCAGATTGACTAACTTCAGAGCGTATTTAATTTTATCATTAATATAAGATTTACTTTTACCACTGATCTTTAACCCAAACGCGATGTTTTCTGCAATGGTCATATGCGGGAACAGGGCATACTTTTGGAATACAGTATTCAGATTGCGCTTATTGGGTGGAAGGTTAGTGATATCCCGGCCTTCGAAAATGACCTGACCTTTGTCGGGAGTCTCGAAACCGCCCAGAATACGGAGGGTTGTAGTCTTTCCGCAGCCACTGGGTCCCAACAGTGTCAGGAACTCATTTTCGCGGATGTACAGATTGAGATCATCCAGAACCATCTGATTGTCAAATGATTTTGAAATGTTCACTAAATTGACTAAAGCATTTTTCATCAATTTTTTCCTTCCTGATGTAAAAAATCCTGCAAAAAATTATCGAAAAATCTAAATGAAAATTTTTTGCAAGTCGAATTAATATTATACGTAAATACATGGAAAGTCAATGTGAAGTTTTGCATTTTCCGGGCTGATTTACATAAACTTTACCTCAGGGAAAAAACAGGAGTATTTTTCGGGATTTTTACAGAAAAATGTTTCACAATTTTCAGAATTGTGCTATATTTATAAACATAAAAAGATATAGAATGCTAAGGAGGATCCGGTCATGAGCAAGGGAAAATATGTTGCCTATGTTTCCAGTTATACACAGGGGGACAGTCACGGTATCAGAATATATGATGTGGATATGAAAAACGGTCGTTTTAAGGAAAAAGATAAAGTAGAGATCACCAACTCTTCCTACCTGACCATTTCCCATAACGGAAAGTTTCTTTATTCTATAACGGATTTTGGTGTAGAGGCATATACGATCATGCCGGACGGAGATCTGGAACTGATCAACTTCGCACCGATCAACGGTATGAGAGGATGTTATGTATCTACGGATTACACAGATCAGTATCTGTTTGTGGCAGGTTATCATGACGGTAAGCTGACCGTACTCCGTCTGAAGGAGGATGGTTCCATCGGAGAGATCACCGACGAGATCTACCATAAAGGACTGGGCAGTATGGCAGAGCGCAATTTCCGCCCCCACATCAACTGTGCTCGTATGACGCATGACAACAAATATCTGCTGGTAGCGGACCAGGGAATGGATCATGTCAATGTGTATCGTTTTGATGTAGAGAAGGGTAAGGTGAAGCTGGAGGATATCATCCGCAGTGAGATGGAATCCGCACCCCGTCATATCAAGATCTCAGAGGATGGCAGATATATTTATATTCTGCATGAACTGAAGTGTTACATTGATGTCTATGAGTATGTGGACCATGATAATGATCCTACTTTCGAGAAGATTCAGACAGTAGAGCTGATCAAGCTGACCAGAGGCAATACGAACAGTGCCAGTGCATTCAGTTTCTCCCTGGATTATAATTATCTGCTCAGCTCCATCGCGGGAGATAATTCGGTCATTGTATTTGATGTGGATAAGAAGACAGGATTGCTTAAGAAGAATTTCCTGCTGCCGGTCAGCGGTGAGTATCCGAAGGATGCGGAGTTCTTCCCGGATAATAAGTTTCTGGTGTCTTTGAATCATGAAAGTAATACGATGACTTTCTTCCATATTGATCTGGAGCATGGAACGATGATCATGAATGGACCGGCGATGAAGGTCAATATGCCCAACTGTATTGTGTTCCATAAGTTGGGGTAGGTATTATTAGAAATAAAACCCCCACAGCCTCGGATGGGGTAAGAATAATCCCCGTAGCCCGTATTGGGGCTAAGAACCGCAGACCCGTTTTCACTTCGGACGCAGACCGTAGCGGTACATAAGCGAGGAAAGTACCCTCGCTAAGTGCCGACGGCTGCTTAGAGTCTGCTTGTTCTTACCCCAACTGCGGGCTACTTGTTTATGGAAATAACCTTGTGATATGAGATGGGATTTGGTAAAATAAGATTATATAGAAATTTGGAGGTAGGAGTATGGCACAGATCAGACCATTTAAGGCATATCGGCCCTGCAAGGGGATGGAGGAGAGGATTGCGGCGCTTCCTTATGATGTATATAACAGGGCGGAAGCGTGTGAAGTGGTGAAGAAGAATCCGGAATCTTTTCTGGCGGTTGACCGGGCAGAGACGCAGTTTGGCGAGGAAGTAGACACATATGCGGACTGTGTGTATGAGAAAGCGGATCAGATGCTTCGTGAGAAAATTCTGGAAGGAAAATTTGTGCAGGATCCGACGCCATGTTTCTATCTGTATGAGCTGACGATGGATGGACACAGTCAGACCGGGGTGGTAGGCTGTGCATCGATTGATGATTATCGGAACAATGTGATCAAAAAGCATGAGAATACCAGAGCAGACAAGGAGGAAGACCGTATCCGTCATGTGGATACATGCAGTATGCAGACGGGACCGATTTTCCTGGCGTATCGGGCGAAGGAGGATCTGAAGGAGAAAATCGGAGAGCTGAAAAAACAGGCGCCGGTCTATGATTTTGTCAGTGAGGATGGAATCGGGCATCGTGTGTGGGTGATCGATAACGATTCGGATGTGGCGATGATCGAGGAGGCTTTTGGGAAGATCCCGGCAATCTATATCGCGGATGGGCATCATCGATGTGCTTCCGCAGTGAAGGTTGGGTTGAAGCGGAGAGAGCAGTACCCGGATTATACAGGAGAAGAGGAATTTAATTATTTTCTTTCCGTGATTTTCCCGGATGAAGAGTTACGGATCCTGGATTATAATCGTGTAGTGAAGGATCTGAACGGAATGGATGCAGCAACTTTCCTGACCCGTATTGAAGAGTATTTCGCAGTGGAGAAAAAGGGACAGAGTCCTTACAGACCCACGGAAAAAGGCACGTTTGGCATGTATCTGGAGAATGAATGGTACAGTCTTTCTGCAAAAGATGAAATAAAAAGTGAGGATGCCGTAGAGGGACTGGATGTATCGCTTTTGCAAAATGATCTGTTAGATCCCATTTTGGGGATTATGGATCCGAAGACAGATAAGAGAATTGATTTTGTCGGAGGCATCCGGGGACTGGGAGAACTGGAGCGGAGAGTACATACGGACATGAAAGTGGCGTTCTCGATGTATCCCACATCCATTGCAGAGCTTTTTGCGGTGGCGGATGCGGGACGACTGATGCCTCCAAAGTCCACATGGTTCGAGCCAAAGCTGCGAAGCGGGCTGTTCCTGCATGAGATAGAGCGGTAATCCTCAGGGTTTTTAAAGGCAAAAATGACAGAATAGAATGCAGCAATCGCGCCGCAGAAAAGAGGGAATATGACAAACAAACTTTATAAATTGATGAACTGGCCCCAAATAGAAGAAATCACATATTCCGAATGTGATAATCCCCATAAGCTGTTGGGCCCCCATAAGCAGGGAAGCAAAATGCTGGTTCAGGCGTACTTCCCGGGAGCGGAGAAAGTAACGATCCACTGGAAGAAGACCGGCCAGGTAGGAGAAGCATTTCTTACGGATGTTCCCATGGAACTGGCAGATGAAGAGGGATATTTTGCCGCATTGGTAAATGCAGGGAAAATGTCACCTTATGAATATGTGGTGGAATACGGTAAGACGAAAGAACATGTAGCCTACAGAAAAATCTGTGGAGATGCATACCGCCATGTTCCGCAGATCACGAAGGAAGACATGGATCGTTTTGCCGCAGGCATTCATTATACAATCTATGAAAAGCTGGGAGCACATCCCATGGAACTGGATGGGGACGAGGGAACCTATTTTGCTGTCTGGGCGCCGAATGCCATGCGTGTCAGCGTAGTCGGTGATTTTAATGAATGGGACGGGCGGATCCATCAGATGAGACGGCTGGGGGATTCCGGTATCTTTGAATTGTTTATTCCCGGAGCGGAAGTCGGAGACTGTTACAAATACGAGTTGAAGATCAAGGGCGGACTTACTTATCTGAAGGCGGACCCCTACGGCAATGCAGCGCAGAAGAGACCGGAGACGGCTTCTGTAATTGCGGATATCCGTAATTATCAATGGGAGGACGACGAATTTCTGAAAAGTCGTGAAAAATATCAGTGCGGTAATGCTCCGGTGAGCGTCTATGAAATGTATCTGGGAAGCTTTGTGACACCGGGGGAAGGACAGGATTATGTCAATTACCGGGAAATTGCTCCGAAGGTCATAGAATATGTAAAGAAAATGGGATACACCCATGTGGAACTGCTGCCGGTGATGGAGCATCCCTTAGATGCGTCCTGGGGATATCAGGTCATCGGTTATTATGCACCGACTGCCAGATACGGTACACCGGAGGACTTTATGTTCTTCGTGAATGAACTGCATAAGGCGGGAATCGGTGTGATCCTTGACTGGGTGCCTGCACATTTTCCGAGAGATTCTTATGGATTAGCTGCATTTGACGGCACCTGTCTTTATGAGCATCAGGATCCCAGACAGGGCAGTCATCCTCACTGGGGAACCCTGATCTACAATTACGGTCGTCCCCAGGTATCAAACTATTTGATCGCTAATGCACTGTTCTGGGTGGAGAAATATCATGCGGACGGTATCCGTATGGATGCGGTAGCCAGCATGCTTTATCTGGACTACGGCAGACAGGACGGTGAATGGATTCCCAATATGTACGGTGGCAACGAGAATCTGGAAGCCATTGAACTGATCAAACACTTAAATTCTATCCTGAAAAAGAGAGATCCCGGGGTATTATCCATCGCAGAGGAGAGTACGGCATTTCCCCTGATAACCGGTTCTCTGGAAGAGGGGGGACTTGGTTTTGATCTCAAATGGAATATGGGCTTCATGAACGATTATCTGGATTATATCAAATACGATCCGTACTTTAGAAGTCACCATCACGGAGAACTTACCTTCAGCATGATCTATGCCTACAGCGAGAAATTCATGCTGGTATTTTCGCATGATGAAGTGGTACATGGGAAAGGAACCTTACTTGACAAGATGCCCGGAGACAGAGCACAGAAGCTTGCCAACTTACGTCTGACCTACGGCTATATGATGACTCACCCCGGGAAAAAGCTCCTCTTCATGGGACAGGATCTGGCGGAAGAAAAAGAATGGAATGAAATGCGTCAGGTGGAATGGGCACTGCAAGAGCAGAAGGAAAATGCCGGAGTTCAGAGGCTGGTGAAGGATCTGAATGCATTATACAGAGAGAATAAGGCATTGTACGAATGTGACGATCAGGCGAAGGGATTCCAGTGGATGAACGAGATCTCTGCCAATGAATGTTATGTAAGCTTTGTGCGTAAAGGCGAAGCTGCGGAGGAGATGCTTTTGGTCGTAGCAAACTTCTCCGGTGTGCCCAGAGAGATCACTACAGGAGTTCCTTACGAGGGAAAATACAAGGAGATCCTGAACACGGATGCTGTCTGCTACGGTGGTACCGGTGTGGTCAATGACCGCATGAAACGGGCAGAGGATTTGGAATGGGATGATAAAAGTACGTCTGTCACCGTGAAACTTGCACCGTTGTCCTTAAGTATTCTGCAATTTATCCCTTACACAGAGGCGGAACTGGAAAAGGTGATCGAGAAGCGTATCCGTAAAAATACGCCCATTCGTAAGACAACAAATAAGACCGCAAAAAAGAAACAGGAGAAATAAGACAACATGGATCTGACAGATAACGTAATCGAAGAGGTACAGCAAAAGGAAGGACTGATAACGTCCTTTCTGGATACCCTTCCGGAGAAAGCATTGAACTTAGGCATCCGTATCGGACTGGCACTGATATTTTTCTTCATTGGGGTACAACTTATCAAGCTGATCCGCAAGATCATCCGCAAGTCCATGAACAGGGCGGGAGCGGAAATGGGAGTGATCCAGTTTGTGGATTCTTTTGTGAAAGCTTCTTTATATATCATACTGATCCTGACCCTGGCATCCTCCTTCGGCGTTGATGCTGCCAGTATCGTGGCACTTCTTGGCTCAGCCGGAGTGGCAGTGGGACTGGCAGTGCAGGGAAGTCTGTCTAATCTGGCGGGCGGTGTGCTGATTTTATTATTGAAGCCGTTTAAGGTGGGAGATTACATTGTGGAAGGCTCCTCCGGTAAGGAAGGTACAGTAAAAGAGATCCAGATCTTCTATACAAAGCTGTTAACCTATGATAATCAGACGATTATTCTTCCAAACGGCAATCTGGCAAATAACACCATTGTGAATGTCACTGCTGCCGAATCCAGGCGATGTGATGTGAAGGTGTCTGTTGCTTACAGCGCAGATATTAAGAAGGCAAAGGAAGTTCTGACAAAGGTTCTCTCTGAAGATCCCGATACTATAAAGGAAAGAGAGCATTTTGTATTTGTAGATGAACTGGCAGACTCCGGAATCAACCTATGTGTACGCTGCTGGTTTAAAAATGAGGATTTCTGGCAGGGAAAATGGCGTATTACCGAACAGTGTAAGTATGCACTTGATAAAGCAGAAATTGAAATACCGTTCCCGCAGATGGATGTGCATATGCGTTAATTAAAAATAGATATTGAATTTTACAGACTATAATGATAATATTACCGTTGTGATTCATTGTTTTAATATTTACATTTTTAGGAGGAAAAAATTATGAAAAAGTTTCTGGCACTTGCACTTGCATCTGTCATGGCTGTTTCTCTGGTAGCATGCGGCAGCACCAATGCTGACACCAATGCAGAATCCAGTGCGGCAGCTACCACCACTGCAGCAGCTACAGAGAGCGGCAGTGAAGAACCCGGTCTGAAGATCGCTATCGTATCCAGCCCCTCCGGCGTGGATGACGGTTCCTTCAACCAGGACAACTACAACGGTGTTCTGAAGTTCATCGAGGAGAATCCGAATGCAACCGTAACCCCCATTCGTGAGGAGACCGGTGACAGTGCAGCAGCTGTTCAGGCAGTAGCTGATGTTGTAGCTGATTATGATGTTATTGTATGCTGTGGTTTCCAGTTCGCCGGCATCGGTAATCTGGCACAGGAGAATCCGGATACCAAGTTCATCCTGATCGATTCCTGGCCTACCATTGACGGTACCGAAGTAACTGCTGATCAGGTGATCGACAATGTATACGCTGCTTACTATGCTGAGCAGGAGAGTGGTTTCTATGCAGGTATGGCTGCAGCTCTGTCTACCACTACAGGTAAGGTAGCAGTAGTAAACGGTATCGCATATCCTTCCAACGTTAACTATCAGTATGGTTTCGAGTGCGGTGTTAAGTATGTGAACGGTACCGAAGGCATGAATGTAGAAGTAGTAGAGCTTCCTTCTTACGCAGGTACCGATGTTACCGGCGCTAATGTAGGCGGTAACTATGTTGGTAACTTCTCTGATGAAGCTACCGGTAAAGTACTGGGCAATGCTCTGATCGCTGAAGGCGTAGATATCCTGTTCGTAGCAGCAGGAGGTTCCGGTAACGGCGTATTTACCGCTGCCAAGGAAGCTGACGGCGTTAAGGTTATCGGTTGTGATGTTGACCAGTATGATGACGGTGCAAACGGTGACAGCAATATCGTTCTGACCAGTGGTCTGAAGGTAATGCATGATACTGTTTACAACGTACTGAACGAAGTAAAAGATGGTTCCTTCAAGGGCGCTAATGTGACTCTGACCGCAGCAGATGATGCTACCGGTTTTGTAAGTGAGGAAGGCAGATGTCAGCTCACCGCAGAGGCTATTGAGAAGATCAATGCAGCACAGGCTCTGTTAAAGGAAGGCAAGATCGTTCCTGCGGCAAACTTTAACGGTGTAACTCCGGAGACCTTTACCTGGTAGGAAGAATGAATTTACAAGAAGGTGATGGTGAGGAACTGTCACCTTCTTATTTATTTACATGAGTAGAAATGAGGATGAACATGTCGGAATATATTGTTGAGATGAAACACATCACCAAACGCTTCCCCGGGATCGTAGCCAACGACGATGTGACGATCCAGATCAAAAAGGGTGAGATCTTTGCTCTGTTGGGAGAGAATGGTGCCGGAAAATCCACCTTGATGAGTATGCTGTTTGGAATGTACGAGCCGGATGAAGGAGAGATCTATATCCGGGGAGAAAAGGTGAAACTGGAATCCCCCAACCATGCCACCAAATTAAACATCGGTATGGTACACCAGCATTTTAAACTGGTATCCAACTATACCATTGCAGAGAATATTGTGATGGGTATGGAACCGGTGAAGAAGGTATTGGGATGTATTCCGGTAGTGGATATGAAGAAAGCCAATCAGGATATCCGCGAACTTTCGGAGAAATACGGACTGGCAGTGAATCCTACCGACGTGATCAGTGATATTAATGTCTCTACACAGCAGAGAGTAGAGATCTTAAAAATGCTTTACAGAGAAGCAGAGATCCTTATTTTCGATGAACCCACAGCGGTTCTGACTCCTCAGGAGATCGACTTTTTATTAGACATTATCAAATCTCTGCGGGATGACGGCAAGACCATCATCTTAATCACACATAAACTGGAAGAGATCAAACGTATTGCAGACAGATGCGCGATCCTGAACCGCGGACGTCTGATGGATGTTATGGACGTGGCAACCACATCCACCAAAGTCATGGCAAACAAAATGGTAGGCCGTGAAGTGAATTTTGAGACAGAAAAAGAACCCGCGAAACCGGGTAAGACGATCCTCGACATACAGCATCTGAACGTCTATAACAAGCAGGATTTTCAGGTGGTAAAGGATGTATCCCTTGAGGTGCATTCCGGTGAGATCGTAGCCATTGCAGGTGTAGCCGGCAACGGTCAGGTAGAGATTGCCGATGCTATTGCAGGATTGATCCCGGCACGTTCCGGTAAGATTCTGTTAAACGGCAGAGATATTACGGATCTGTCCATCAGGGAACGTACCACAGAAGGAATTTCCTATATTCCCGAGGACAGACAGAATTATGGACTGGTCATGGATTTTACCCTTTCGGAGAATCTGGCACTGCGTAACTACTACAAAGAGCCTTTCTGTCATAAGGGAGTGCTGGACCAGAAGATTTTTGAAGATAACAGTGAAAAACTGATAGAAAAATACGATATCCGAAGCGGACAGGGTAGCAAGACGGTGGTACGCTCCATGAGCGGCGGTAATCAACAGAAAGCCATCATTGCCAGAGAAGTGGAGCAGGATTCCTCTCTGATGATCTTCGTTCAGCCCACCCGTGGACTGGATATCGGTGCCATAGAGAACATTCACAAACAGATCATTGCGGAGAGAGACAAGGGTAAGGCAATCCTTTTAATCTCTTTGGAACTGGATGAGATCATGAACTGTGCGGATACCATCGCCGTTATTTATAACGGAAGCATACAGAAGATCGCCAAAGCCAGTGAGCTGACCACCAATGAAGTGGGTGAGTTCATGATGGGCGTTAAGAACAAGGAGAAGGAGGCATAAGACCATGAAAAAGATGACAAAATTCTGGAATGCAGTAAAGATCCCTCTTCTTGCAATCCTTTGCAGCCTGGTAGTGGGTGGTGTGATCATCGCCGTGACCGGTTCAAATCCTTTCAAGGCTTACTACGCTTTGCTGCAGGGCAGCGGACTGTCACCCAAGTCTTCTTATGCAAGCTATAAGAGCATGCTGACAGACTTTATGAGTTATGTGAACTATTTTACCCCTATGATCTTCGCGGCATTGGCAGTAGCGGTAGCTCTGCGTGCGGGTTTGTTCAATATCGGTGTCTCCGGACAGATGCTGGCAGCCGGGTTCACTGCAAGTATTATTGTGGGCTACAGCAGTTTAAATGCTGTACTGGCAAAGCCACTGGTAGTGATCATCGGTCTGATCGTCGGCGGACTGGTGGGTGGACTGATCGGCTTTTTGAAGTATCGTTTTAATATTAATGAAGTTGTTTCGTCCATTATGTTAAACTATACGTTCCAATACGTGATCAGCTTCTTTATCAATACCTTTTTCGTGGATCCGGTCTCCAGACAGTCAAAGGAGATCTCTGCGGCTTCCAGACTGACGCTGATGGATACCATGGTGGGCAATCTGAAAATGGATATTCCGCTGGGAATTATTCTGGCTCTGCTGACTGTAGTGGCAGTGTGGTTCTTATTAGAGAAGACGAAATTAGGATACGAACTGAAGGCTGTGGGCTATTCCCGCAGTGCTGCAAAATATGCGGGTATTAAAGTCGGCAGAAGCATGGTGCTGTCCATGATGATCTCCGGTGCCCTGGCAGGACTTGCCGGTGTGACCTATTATCTGGGTTATGTGGGTTCTATTCAGCCCAAGGTACTGATCAGCACGGGATTTGATGCTATCGCAGTGTCACTGCTTGGTAACAACAATCCCTTCGGAATCGTATTTTCCACCATGCTGATCACCTTGATCAGTAAAGGTAGTACTTACATGAAATCTGCAGCCGGTGTCGATGCGGAGATCGCATCGGTTATTACCGGAATTATTTTGTTGTTCAGTGCATGTAATGCTTATATCAAATGGAAGATGGAACGAGGCAGAAGAGAGAAAACGAACAAGACAAAGGAGGACAAATAAATGGATATTGTGATCATTGACGGGTTATCCTTTGCATTACCTTTATTTATTATGGCAATTGGCGGTATTTATTGCGAGAAGTCCGGTGTGACTATGTTAGCTGTGGAAGGATTGCAGGGCTTCGGTGCCTTTATCGGAGCATTTGTGGCAGTTGCCATTGCAGGGAATTTCTCCGGAGATTCTCCGGTACCTTTCTACATTGCCATGATCATGGCGGCAGTAGGAGGAAGTATTTTTGCCCTGATCCATGCGCTGCTGTGCCTGAAGTTTAAAGCCAATCAGGTGATCAGTGGTGTCGTAGTCAATATTCTGGCTATGGCATTGACAGCATATTTGACCAAACTACTCAACAGAGTTGCATTCGGTGCCACCTCTGACAAGTTTGTTCTGACCGTATCTTCCAGAATTACCATCCCGGGAATTTCTAAGATTCCGGTACTGGGAGCTGTATTTACCAATCTGTATCCTTTTGAACTGGTGATCGTTGCCGTAGCATTCATTGCATGGTTTGTAATGTACAAGACTCGCTTCGGCATGCATCTGCGCGCCTGCGGTGACAATCCCCATGCGGTGGATGCAGCCGGAAGACAGGTGGGACAGATCCGCCTGGCAGCTATCATGATCTGCGGTGCGTTGTCGGGACTTGGCGGTATCTGCTTTGCATATTCTATTTCCGCGAACTTTTCTTCCAGTATCTATGTAGGTTACGGATATCTGGCCATCGCAGCGCTGATCTTCGGTAACTGGCGAATCCTTCCGACCCTGGGAGCATGCCTGTTATTCGGATTTGCCAGATCCGGCGGCTACCGACTGGTACAGGTATTACAGATGCCAAGCAGTTATCAGGATCTGGTGATGATCCTGCCGTACGTACTGACACTTTTACTGCTGGTATTCTTTTCCAAACAGAACGGTGCACCGAGAGCTTTGGGGGTAATCTATGACAAGGGAGCAAGATAAATCTGCCGGAATGCAGGCATTGCAGAACGCGTTTTTTCGTGGCTTTGAATAATTAATACAAAAAAGAGAAAGCTTTTTGGCTTTCTCTTTTTCATAGATAAGCTGAAAATGGGACTCGAACCCACGACCCCTTCATTACGAGTGAAGTGCTCTACCAACTGAGCTATTTCAGCGGACTAAGTTATTATATATGTTCTTGGGAATTTTTGCAACTGTAAAATTTATTATTTTAAAAGTTCGTTTCGCAGAACTGTAGATTATGTAGGAGACTGTAAGACGAAGATGCCATCCTGCAGATCTCCGAAGAAAACATTATAATCAGTTGCGATGCTTTTTGCTGCAATGTTCCAGAGACTGGGTCAGCAGATAGAGCAGCATGGCAATGACACATAACAGTAAGATAGAACTGATCACCATATCCAGCTGGAACACCTGGGAACCGTAGATGATGAGATAACCCAGCCCTCGTCTGGCTGCCAGAAATTCTCCGATGATGACACCGACTAAAGACAGACCGATATTGACCTTGGTGGTGCTGAGCAGTGTGGGAACAGATCCCGGGAGGACGACTTTGAAAAAGATATCTCTGCGGTTTCCACCCAAAGTGCGGATCAGAATCTCCTTTTCTGGATCCACCTGGTGAAAGGCAGTGTAAAAGCTGATAATGGATCCGAAGACTGCCACAGAGATCCCGGCGATGATAATGGTGTTGATGCCGGTGCCCAGCCAGACGATGAACAGGGGAGCCAGGGCAGATTTCGGTAGACTGTTGAGTAGTACCAGGTAAGGCTCTAAAATCTCCGACAGTTTGTCAGAGAACCACAATAGGGTGGCGAGCAGGAGACTGATAACGAACACTAAAAGGAAACTTAATATGGTTTCTAATAAAGTAATGCCGATATGCATCGGAAGAGAGCGCTCGGTCCACAACTGTATCAGACATAGGACGACTCTGCGTGGGCTGGAGAAAAAGAAACTGTCGATCCAGTATGCATCTGCACTGATTTCCCAGAGAATCAGAAAGATTCCCAGGAGAAAGATACGCAGAAAGGCAACCTGTCTATGATGATTTTTGTGCTTGCGAAGATATTGTTCCTGGATCGTCAACGGGTGGTCATTTTGCACATTCTTAGGTTTCATCGGTTAATTCCTCCCAAAGTTGTTTGAAATAATATGGAAATTCCGGGGCGTTTCTGGCGGCGAGTGGAGAACTGTCCGTCAGGGTGAGCTGAATGGGCAATACCGTTTTGATCGTTGCGGGACGGGCAGACAGCACGTAAACTTTATCCGCCAGGCTGATAGCCTCTGACAGATCGTGAGTGACGATGATCATGGTCTTCCCAGCCTTGCGGATCAACTGACAGATATCCGAAGATACCATAAGGCGCGTCTGGTAGTCCAGGGCGCTGAAGGGTTCATCCAGTAACAGCAGCTGGGGATCCAGGGCAAGGGTTCGAATCAGAGCAGCGCGCTGCTTCATGCCGCCGGATAATTCGCAAGGGCGCTTGTTCTTAAATTTTTCCAACCCGTAATCGGACAAAAGTTGTTCCACATGGGCGATGCGCTCCGGAGTGAGGGCGTGATGGATCTCCAGACCCAACGTAACATTCTGATAGATGGTGCGCCATTCGAAGAGATGGTCATGCTGCAGCATATAGCCGATACGGGGATAATGAAGGGAACCGTCGGGATTATTTACGACAATGGTTCCGGTCTCAGGGGCGAGGAGCCCTGCGATAATGGACAGCAGAGTGGATTTACCGCAGCCGCTGGGTCCGACAAGTGCTACAAATTCCCCTTCCTCCACGGAGAAGGAGATATCTTTTATGGCACCGGTCTCCCCGGACAGTGTGTGATAGGAGTAACCTATATTTTTAAGTTCGATAAGAGCTCCCATAAAAAGGCATACTTCCTTAACATGAATATTTATAGTTATTGTATGAATTCCAGTGGAAAAAGTGTTTTCTGTAGCGGAAAGTGATGAAATTCACTGTATTGCATTAAAGTGTCGTTTGTGATATGATTAATTGCAATCAATGTCTGTGAGAAATTTTATCTGATAGACTACCAACGTAAAAAGATGGGAGAATGACCATGGCACAGTTATGGGGAGGACGTTTTACGAAACAGACCGATCAGCTGGTATTTGATTTCAATGCGTCCATAACATTTGATAAAAGACTGTTTCACGAAGATGTCACCGGCAGTATCGTACATGCCACCATGTTGGCAAAGCAGGGGATCCTCACCGAAGAGGAGAGGAAGAGTATTGTCGAAGGACTGACTGGGATCTTAGAGGATGTGGATGACGGAACACTGGCAATTGATGAGACCCAGGAAGACATTCACAGTTTCGTGGAGGCTACCCTGATCGACCGGATCGGAGATGCCGGGAAAAAGCTTCACACCGGCAGAAGCCGTAACGACCAGGTGGCACTGGACATGCGTCTCTATACCAGGGCAAGAGTGGCAGAGATTGACGGATTGCTGAAAAAGCTTTTGGAAGCCATTCTTGATACCATGGAGAACAATTTAGATACCTACATGCCGGGCTTCACCCATTTACAGAAGGCACAGCCCATTACCCTGGCGCATCATTACGGTGCCTATTTTGAAATGTTCAAGAGAGACAGACAGCGTCTGACAGATATCTATAAGCGTATGAATTATTGCCCTCTGGGAGCCGGAGCACTGGCAGGCACCACATATCCTTTGGATCGTGAATATACCGCGAGACTTCTTCGCTTTGAAGGTCCAACGTTAAACAGCATTGATTCTGTGGCGGACAGAGATTACCTGATCGAATTCCTTTCCGCACTTTCCACGATCATGATGCATTTAAGCCGTTTCAGCGAAGAGATCATCATCTGGAATTCCAATGAATATCAGTTCGTAGAGCTGGATGATGCTTATTCCACCGGAAGCAGTATCATGCCCCAGAAGAAGAATCCGGATATCGCAGAGCTGGTAAGAGGCAAGACCGGAAGAGTCTATGGTGCTCTGATGGCGTTACTTACTACCATGAAGGGACTGCCCCTGGCTTACAATAAAGACATGCAGGAAGACAAGGAGATGGCATTTGATGCCATGGATACCGCAGCAGACTGCATCACTTTATTCACAGGCATGATTCAGACCATGAAGTTCCGCAAGGACCGCATGGCGAAGAGTGCTATGAACGGATTCACCAATGCCACCGATGCTGCAGATTATCTGGTAGGTAAGGGTGTGCCTTTCCGGGATGCCCACGGTATTATCGGCAGGCTGGTATTGTACTGTATTGAGAAGGATACTTCTATTGATGCTTTAAGCTTAGAGGAACTGCATTCCATCAGTGATAAGTTCGACGAAGATATCTATGATGCCATCTCACTGAAGACCTGTGTGGAGAAGCGTCTGACCATCGGTGCACCGGGTGAGAAAATGATGAAACAGGTCATTGAGAAAAATAAAGAATACCTGAAAAATGATGCCATAGAAGAGTATCAACAGTCTTTGGAAGACAGACTTTCGTAAAATCAGGAAAGAATGTCTTTTCAGATAAAAAGGAAATGCATAGAGCTGAGGAGGAAATGAAAAATGAGTGAAAAAATACGTGTAGGTATCCTGGGTGGAACCGGTATGGTAGGACAGAGATTTATCTCTCTGTTAGAGAACCATCCATGGTTCGAGGTAACGACTATCGCAGCCAGCCCCCGATCCGCAGGCAAGACGTATGAGGATGCAGTGGGTGATCGATGGAAGATGACGACTCCCATGCCTGAAGCTGTGAAAAAGCTGATCGTCATGAATGTCAACGAAGTGGAAAAAGTAGCCGCACAGGTAGACTTCGTATTTAGTGCCGTAGATATGTCCAAGGACGAGATCAAGGCAATCGAAGAAGCTTATGCCAGGACAGAGACCCCTGTAGTATCTAATAACAGTGCCCACAGATGGACTCCCGATGTTCCTATGGTAGTACCCGAGATCAATCCCGAGCATTTCCAGATCATCGAAGCACAGAAGAAGAGATTGGGAACCACCAGAGGATTTATCGCTGTAAAGCCCAATTGCTCCATTCAGAGCTATGCACCGGTACTGACCGCATGGAAAGAATTCGAGCCCTATGAAGTAGTAGCCACTACTTATCAGGCTATCTCCGGTGCCGGCAAGACTTTTAAGGACTGGCCCGAGATGGTAGGCAATATCATTCCTTACATCGGCGGTGAGGAAGAGAAGAGTGAGAAGGAGCCTTTACGTATCTGGGGTAAGATCGAAGGCGACAAGATCGTTCCTGCAACTTCTCCCGTGATCACCTGCCAGTGTATCCGTGTTCCGGTACTGAACGGACATACTGCAGCTGTATTCGTAAAATTCCGTAAGAAGCCCACTAAGGAACAGCTGATCGAGAAGTTAACTTCTTTCAGCGGAGAACCTCAGAGACTGGGACTTCCCAGCGCACCGAAGCAGTTCATCCAGTATCTGGAGAAGGACAACAGACCTCAGGTAGCTTTGGATGTGGATTTTGAGAATGGTATGGGTATCAGTGTAGGCCGTCTGAGAGAAGATACCGTATATGACTTTAAGTTTGTAGGACTTTCACACAATACATTACGCGGAGCGGCTGGGGGCGCTTTGCTTTGCGCAGAACTTTTGAAAGCACAGGGTTACATCACCAAAAAATAAAGGGTGAGTGGGGTTATGAACGAGTTACACTATCAGCTGGATCTTATGCGCGCAATGAATCAGAAATTAAGCGACAGGGAGAAAATGTACCGCCTTTTGTGCGATACCATGGATTATGCTTATATCTACTATTCTTTTGAGAAAAATTCTGTCACGACGCTTGGAAAATGGGATGATTTTTTCGATTTCCAGATTCGGGACAGACGGGACTTTACTAAGCTTTTAGAGATGGTAGATGAGCCATATGTGCTGCCTCTTAGGGATATGCTGTTTTTGGAGAAGGGAGGTCAGGAAACTTCTTCTGTGGAATGCATGCAGAAGGGGAAGAAGACCTGGCTGCAGTTCTCCTGCAGGATATTCTATGAGGACGGCAGACCTGCGGATCAGATCATTGTGGTACAGAATATCACAAAACTGAAGACGCAGAACGAAGAACTTCTCTATATGGCGTATTATGACGGACTTACAGGACTGTACAACCGGAACTATTTTGTACGTCTCCTGACGGAGTTCCTACGACGCGCGAAAGAAGATAACCGGCTGGTCAGTGTGCTGGTCATCGATATTGACGATTTCCGTAAGGTCAACGACGGACTGGGAATCGTGGCAGGAGATGAACTGGTACAGCAGTTCGGATCTTTCTTAAAGGAATTCAACAGTGACGATGTGATCGTCTGCCATCTGACCAGTGATGTCTACTGCATGGCAATCTATGATTCCTGCGGTGACAGAAGCGTGGAACACATTCATAAGGAGATCGTGAAGCGTACCAGAGAACCTTTTTATCTGGTGGGCGGACAGGTATTGAATATTACTGTAAGCGTAGGCGTTGCGGAATATCCGGAAGCTGCTACATCCGCACTGGAACTGATCAACTGTGCCGAGATTGTTATGTTTAAAGGGAAGTCCATGGGCAAGAACCGGATCCAGTATTTCGATACGCCGATCCTGAATGATTTTCTGAAAAATGTGGAACTGGACAGCAAATTAAAAGAAGCGGTATTTGATCATAACTTTATTCTGTATTATCAGCCCCAGTACTACGCGGGGAATCAGAAACTGCGCGGAATGGAAGCGCTGATCCGCTGGAAGGACGGCGACGGGAAAATGATCAGCCCGGCGAAGTTCATTCCGATTGCAGAGAAAAACGGCACGATTATCCCTATCGGCAACTGGGTACTGGAACAGAGCATCCGGACATTTTCCGAATGGAGGAACCGGTACGGCGTTCCGTTTGTATTGTCTGTCAATATCTCCGCACTGCAGTACCAGAAGGAAGACTTCGTAGATTCGCTGTTACATATTATCCGCAAATATGATGTGTCTCCGGAGGAGATCGAACTGGAGATCACAGAGAGCATACTGATCGATGATTTCCGGGCAGTGACTGAGAAAATGCAGCTATTAAAAGAATACGGTATCCGCATTTCCTTAGATGATTTCGGAACGGGATTTTCCTCCCTGTCTTACTTGAAGAAGCTTCCGATCAATACGCTGAAGATCGATAAATCCTTTACGGATACGCTACTTACGGATTCCGCTACCAGAATCATTACGGAATCCATTGTCAGTATGGTGAAATCCTTAGGATTTGAATCTATTGCCGAGGGAGTGGAGGAAGAACAGCAGTATAAATATCTGCGTGCCATCGGCTGTGATATCATTCAGGGATATCTGTTCGGAAAACCGCTGTCCCAGGAGGAGATCGAACAGCTATTACAGAAGATATACTGATCAGTTGTTGCAGAAAGAATGAGGCTGCCATGTTAACTGGAAGGGAACAGGAAACAGCTTTTTTGGAAAATCATTATAAGAGACCGGGGAGTCAGATACTGGTGGTATATGGACAGAGAGGCGTTGGTAAGACGGCTCTCTTAACCGCTTTTGCGGAAAAAAAACAGACCATACGATATACCGCTCCCAACTGCTCTTCCAGGGAAATGTGCTATCAGTGGGGACAGGAGCTTAGAGAACAGGGGAAAGAGATTTCACGGAACCCTTCCTGGGAAGAAGTATTACAGTGTGTATCCGGAGAAAAAAGTGATCGCAAAAAAGTTCTGATCATAGAAAATTTTCATTATCTGCTAAAGGGGGATACCTTTTTTTTACAGGAATTGATCCGTTATCTGAAGGAACACAGGGAGGTTTCTCTTCTTGTAATTCTTACGACCTATGCATCCGGATGGGTGGAGAACAGTATGATCTCTAAAATAGGGAACCTGGCATTTTCTGTCAGTGGTTTTCTGAAGGTCAAAGAGCTGCCTTTTTCAGTAATGCGCCGGATTTTCCCAGGTGGGACGCTTCAGAAGAGCATAGAACTCTATGCGGTGTTAGGCGGAATGCCGGGATTATGGAAACTGTTGGAACTGTCAGCTTCTGTGGAGGAGAATCTGACGACGCTTTTTTTAGAAAAAAACAGTTTTCTTCCGGAACTGATGATCAAATGGCTGTCGGAAGAACTGCGGGAGACTGCTGTCTACAATACCATCCTTGCCACCATAGCAGATGAGAAGAACGGCAAGCTGAATGCTATGTATGCCCGTACCGGATTCTCCCGGGCGAAGATCAGTGTCTATCTGAAGAATCTGATGGAACTGGAGCTGGTGGAAAAAGTACTGCCCGGAACCTATGAGATCAGCAATTCTTTTATACGGTTTTATTTCCGTTTTCTGTTTCCGCACCAGACTGCCTGGAGAAGAGATAATGGCAGAGCTTTTTATGAAACATATATCCGTGAGGATTACAGTAGCTTTGTGAGATCCGCATACCGGAGAATCTGTCAGGAGATACTGCAGGCAGATTTCCATACGGTGGAACTGAAGAAGGCGGCACAGGGGAGAACATATTTTTTATGCAAAGATACTGCAGGAAAAAAGATCGCAGTGGATTATTCCGGTACGGTATGTTATACTTCGGAAGATTATGACGCACTGCAGACAGCGTTGAAAAGCATCCGGATGGAAACGGATGAGATAATAATATTTTGTGAGAATGGTTATGAAAATGCACTGGCGGAGAAAGTGTCCGGAAAGCTACAGTTTCGCAGCGTGGGTGTGTGATTTATGACAGGAAGACGGTAATACGTGGGTAAAAATTTATTTATTGCAGAGAAACCCAGCGTGGCAAGGGAATTTGCCAACGCTTTAAAATATAATATGCGTTCCAAAGACGGATATCTGGAGTCGGAAGAAGCCATTGTTACCTGGTGTGTGGGACATCTGGTGACCATGAGCTATCCGGAGGTGTACGATGAGAAATTTAAGAGATGGAGCTTCGAGACACTTCCTTTTCTCCCGGCGGAATTCAAATACGAAGTCATTGAAAATGCCAGGAAACAATATACCATCGTGAGTTCCCTGCTAAACAGAGAGGATGTCTCTACCATCTATGTCTGCACTGACTCCGGGCGGGAGGGAGAATATATCTATCGGCTCGTGGAGCAGATGGCGGGCGTGCAGGGCAAAGAACGGAAGCGTGTATGGATCGATTCCCAGACGGAGGAGGAGATCTTACGTGGGATCAGGGAAGCCAAGGATCTCTCAGCGTATGATAATCTGGGGAATGCCGCTTATCTGCGTGCCAAGGAGGATTACCTGATGGGTATCAACTTCTCCAGGGCACTGACTTTGAAATACGGCAAGACTGTAAAGGATTACCTGAAGAGGGATCGTGCGGTGATCTCTGTGGGGCGTGTCATGACCTGCGTTCTGGGCATGATCGTGAACAGAGAACGGGAGATCCGGTCGTTTACCAAGACTCCTTTTTACCGGGTGATCGGCAATTTTAAGCTGCAGGAGAAGCCTTTTACCGCAGAGTGGAGAGCTGTGGAGGGTTCAAAATACTATAATTCTCCTGTATTGTATAAGGAGAACGGTTTTAAGAAAAAAGAGGATGCCGAGCGACTGATCGGGGAACTTTCTTCGGAACCTGCAGGACCGGCGACCGTCATCGGCATCGAGAAGAAAAAAGAGAACAAAAATGCGCCGCTTTTATATAATCTGGCAGAGCTGCAGAATGACTGTTCCAAATACTTTAAGATCAGTCCGGACGAGACGCTTAGGATCGTTCAGGAATTATATGAAAAAAAGATGACCACTTACCCCAGAACGGATGCCAGAGTTCTGTCTACGGCAGTGGCAAAGGAAATCCATAAAAATATCGGAGGACTTCGTAATTATGCCCTGGCAGCACCTTTCGCCAAAGAAGTATTAGAGCAGGGCACCTATAAAAATATAGCAAAGACCCGGTATGTGAACGATAAGCAGATCACGGATCACTATGCCATTATCCCTACCGGACAGGGTCTGAACAATCTGGCGGGGCTGGCCCCTACTGCGGCAAAAGTATACGAGGTCATTGTACGTCGGTTTTTAAGTATTTTCTATCCGCCGGCAGTCTATCAGAAGTTCTCACTTACATTACAAGTAAAGGAAGAAAGCTTTTTTGCCAGCTTCAAGGTGTTGATACAGGAAGGATATCTGAAGGTGACTGATTTCTCCTTCAAAAAGGAGAATACGGCCCCGAAGGAGGACAAAGAGAACGAGAATGAAAGTGCCGATGAAAAATGTGATGCAGAGCTTACCAATCTGCTGACACATCTGAAAAAAGGAGATACCTTATCCGTAGATACCTACGAGATCAAAGAAGGCGAGACTTCTCCACCCAAGCGATATACCTCAGGCAGCATCATCCTGACCATGGAAAATGCGGGACAATTCATAGAAGATGAGGAACTGCGGGCACAGATTAAGGGAAGTGGTATCGGCACCAGCGCTACGAGAGCGGAGATCCTGAAGAAACTGGTGAACATCGAGTATCTGGCACTGAATAAAAAGACCCAGGTACTGACGCCTACCCAAATGGGAGAGATGATCTACGATGTGGTATCGGATTCCATAAGACCGCTTTTGAATCCGGCATTGACAGCCAGCTGGGAAAAAGGACTTACCATGGTGGCAGACGGTGTCATCACACCGGATGATTACATGGGGAAGCTTACGGATTTCGTGGGCAGGAGAACCGTTGCCGTGCGTGGACTGAACAATCAGGGAGTGCTCTGGAGACAGTTCCAGGCTACGGAAGAGTTTTACCAGAAGAAACAAAAGCAATCCAATGCAAAAAATAAAGAATAAAGAAGAGGAGAAACTATTATGGAAAATATTACGATTGAAAATCTGTATGATCTGACAGAGACCATTGCGGCAGAACTGTTCACCGAGGCAGAGTATCCCTGGGAGGTGCTTCCCCGGATCCACGATTTTATTTTGGAACTGGGCAAGAGACTGCCGGAGGAAATCTATGAAAAAAGAGGCGAGGATATCTGGGTGGCTAAAAACGCAAAAGTTGCTCCTACTGCCTGCCTGAACGGACCGCTGATCATTGATGAGGAAGCGGAGATCCGTCACTGCGCATTTGTCCGTGGCAATGCCATTGTGGGAAAGGGTGCGGTAGTCGGCAATTCCACCGAACTGAAGAATGTGGTCCTGTTCAATAAAGTACAGGTGCCGCATTATAATTATGTGGGAGACAGCGTGCTGGGCTTTAAGTCTCATATGGGAGCCGGTTCTATTACTTCCAATGTAAAAAGCGATAAGACACTGGTGGTTGTGAAGAACGGCGAGGAAAAGATCGAGACTGGACTGAAGAAAATGGGAGCCATGTTAGGTGACCATGTGGAAGTAGGCTGCAACAGCGTACTGAACCCGGGAACTGTCATCGGACGTAATTCCAATGTGTATCCTACCTCCTGCGTCAGAGGCGTGATTCCTGCCGGACATATCTTCAAGAGACCCGGTGAGGTTGTGAAAAAATCTGATATTTAAAAAATTGATCAATATTATCTAATGCATCGATGAAATCAGTTTGACGAATGTCCTTTTATGGTTTATGATATTTATCAGTGCAACGCTTTGACGGGTTAAAGCGTCTATGCATTACAGTAAGCGGATCGAAAGATCTGCAGAAAAGAGGGCATTTATTATGAAAAAGAAATTATTATCTGTAGTACTTACCGCAGTAATGGCAGCGACTGTTCTGACAGGCTGTGGCAGCACCGATAACGGAACTGCTTCTACCACAGCAGGCAGCGCAGCACAGACCGAAGCAGCAGCTTCCACAGACGGCAAGGTATATAACATCGGTATCTGCCAGCTGGTAGAGCATGAGGCTCTGGATGCAGCTACCCAGGGATTTCAGGATGCATTAAAAGAAAAGCTTGGTGATAATGTAAAATTCGATCTGCAGAATGCACAGGGTGAGCAGACCACCGCAGCTACCATCTGTAATGGTTTTGTATCTGATGGTGTGGATCTGATCCTTGCAAATGCTACGTCTCCTTTACAGAGTGCAGCAGCAGCTACGACCTCGATCCCTATCTTAGGTACTTCCGTAACCGACTATGCTACCGCGTTAGAGATCTCTGACTGGTCCGGTGCTACCGGCAGAAATATTTCCGGTACTTCCGATCTGGCTCCCATTGAAGAGCAGGAAGCTATGTTAAAGGAACTGTTCCCGGACGTAAAGCAGGTTGGTCTGTTATATTGTTCTGCAGAAGCAAACTCACTGTATCAGATCCAGCTGTTTGAGGCTGCTCTGGACAAGGACGGTATTGCTTATAAAGAGTATGCAATCGCTGATACCAATGAAGTACAGTCTGTGACTACTGCAGCGGCAGGAGAGTGCGATGTTCTGTATATTCCTACCGACAACACGCTGGCATCTGTAACCGAGACCGTATACAACGTAGTAGCTCCCGCTAAAGTTCCTGTCATCGCAGGTGAAGAGGGTATCTGCAACGGTTGTGGCGTAGCTACCTTATCCATCAGTTACTATGATCTGGGATATGCTACCGGTGAGATGGCATACGAGATCCTGGCTGAGGGCGCAGACATCACTACCATGGATGTTCGCTACGCTCCCAACGTTACCAAGAAATATAATGCGAAGATCTGTGAGGAACTTGGCATCACTGTTCCCGATGATTATGTAGCAATTCAGTAAGTATTCAGTCAATTAAGTACGGAAACAAAATATACTTCGATAGGGATAGCGCCAGATAAGCGGTATCCCTATCGGAAGTTTTAGGAGGAAAAAGAAATGTCTTACTTTATGTCACTGAATCCCCTTTCCCTGTTCAGGGCAATGCCGGGATCAATAGCGCAGGGAATGATCTGGGGAGTCATGGCACTGGGAGTGTATATTACGTTCCGCCTGCTGGATTTTGCTGATCTGACCGTGGATGGTTCCATTGCAACCGGTGCTGCGGTATCCGTTATGCTGATTCGTGCGGGAGTTTCTCCTATAGCTACGCTGCCCATTGCTTTCCTGGCCGGAGCATTGGCAGGCATGGTAACGGGACTGTTGAACACCGCACTGGGAATCCCCGGAATTCTGGCAAGTATTCTGACGCAGATCTCCCTGTATTCCATTAATCTGAATATCATGGGCAAAGCAAACCAGCCGGTCAGCGTAGATAATTATCCGCTGGTGGTATCTTTGCGTTATGTGACGGACGGTTCGGTGAGCAGACTTCTCTTTTTCCTGGGAATGATCGTATTTTTACTGGCACTGATCGCTGTGATGTACTGGTATTTTGGAACAGAACAGGGACATGCTATCCGTGCTACGGGCTGTAACAGCAATATGGCGAGAGCACAGGGCATCAATACCAACTTTATCAAGGTGCTGGCACTGATGATCTCCAACGGTCTGGTAGGTCTGTGTGGTGCGCTGTACGGACAGTTCCAGGGGGCGTCGGATGTCAATATGGGACGTGGAGCCATTGTCATCGGTCTGGCAGCTGTTATTATCGGTGAGGTACTTTTCGGTAAATTCGCCAGCAAGAGAAAACTTGCTTTTGCATTTACTCTGGCATCTGTAATTCTGGGTGCGGTGATCTACTACATGGTATATCAGTTCGTTCTGTGGCTGAAGATGCCTTCAGAGGATATGAAATTGTTCTCTGCTATCGTGGTTGCCATTTTCCTGGCAATTCCTTACTTGAAGGAGAAGAGAACACTTCGGAAAGGAGCGTCAAAATAATGGCTTACGCATTGGAGATACAGGATATACATAAAGTATTTAACAGAGGAACCATCAATGAAAAGATGGCGTTAAACGGGGTAAACTTAAACTTAAATCCCGGAGATTTCGTGACCATCATCGGAGGTAATGGTGCCGGTAAATCCACCACACTGAATGCCATTGCCGGTGTATGGCCCATCGATTCCGGCAAGATTATTATCGACGGTACAGATATTACGGGCCTGCCGGAGCATAAGAGAGCAAAGTACCTGGGAAGAGTATTCCAGGATCCCATGACGGGAACCGCCGCCACTATGGATATCGAAGAGAACATGGCAATTGCCTTAAGACGCGGCGAGAAGAGAACTCTTCGCTGGGGCGTCTCCAGAGAGGACAGAGAGCTGTTCCGTGAAAAGTTACAGACGCTTGGACTGGGGCTGGAGGATCGTATGACCAGCAAGGTAGGTCTTCTGTCCGGTGGTCAGCGTCAGGCTATCACACTTTTGATGGCGGCCTTAAAGCAGCCGAAGCTTCTGTTGTTAGATGAACATACTGCAGCATTGGATCCCAAGACAGCAGCAAAAGTACTGGAGATCAGTGACAAGATCATCGCTGAGAATCAGCTGACTGCCATGATGGTAACTCATAATATGAAAGATGCCATCGTACACGGTAACCGTCTGATCATGATGCACGAAGGCAAAGTTATCTACGATGTGGCCGGAGAAGAGAAGAAGAATCTTCAGGTAAAGGATCTGCTTGCTAAGTTCGAAGAAGTCAGCGGCGGAGAATTCGCCAATGACCGCATGATGCTAGCGTAAAAATAAGATTAGGACACGTTGCCAATTTCGGCAACGTGTTTTTACGTTAACTTGAGAGTTACGAAAGAATAGCCGCGCATAGGCAAAATAAGAACCGTGATTGGGTGCTTGCTCACAAGTCGCTGCTTTTGTTTTTGACTTTATACTGTGTGTGAAGAGGCAAGCTTTTTTGTATTAAAATCGCTATTTTGGGCTGAAAAAATACAAAAACAGGAGATTTTAGGCTTATATAAGAGGTTATTTTCGCTGAAATGGAAAAAATAATAAAATCCGTACAAAAATGTTTGATTTAGAAGTTTTTTTGTACGGATTTTGCTATTTTGATACGATTTCCACCAAAGCAATAGAAAGATGGCTACTGGTTTTTTGAAAGCTTTTCAAAACGCAGAACTCCCGTAATATGCAGTGCCATGTCGAAGATGTTTGTCGGAGGATGTTGATATTTTCTAGAAAAGTGCTGAAAGACAGGGGGAAAGCGGACACGATGTCCGCGTCAGCCGATTGTCGACATGGATGTCGACTGTAGGCGGCCCCGTCATGACGAGAACTACTCATCACTTTTCGTAGAAAATTCACATCCGGAGACCTTACATCGAGACATGTGTATCGCATGCTCCGGGAGTTCGTGGATTTTATGGCAACCCTACGTTACGAGCCATGCACTCAATTCATAAATGTGTCGCAAAGGGCGCTCCACATTTATTGGCCGTTCTCTGCAATGAGCCACGCTATTCATAAGATTGTCAGCAAAAACGCTGCCAATCTTATTTCATAAAGTAATACAGATCCACGGTAGCATCTTTATAGATGACGTATCCGTGCATTCTCCCGAACTCTTCATATTCCAGGTCTTCCAGTTTCCCGACCAGTGTCTTCGTCTCCGGCAGGATAATATACGCACATTGCTCTTCGCGGGCCAGTGTCGCCAGTTCGCCGGCGTCTATGGTCTCCTGCTCCATGACATCGTAGAGATCGTTCTGTACCGTCCACTTGCTTACGACAATATTGCGGCCATAAGGCATACACACCAGATTGCTGTACTGGCGGACATACTGTAAAAGCTCCCCGGGGAACACTGCCATGACCTCCCGGCCCGGGACTTCAATGGCATCACAGATATCCACTACACTCCGGGGTACATGATAGACATTCTCTGCTTTTTGAAAATAGGGATTGCGGTAGATCAGGCTTCCGGACAGCATAAACAGGATCAGTGCGACCGTTATCCCCACATATTTCAGATATCCACTCAGCTTTCCACAGAGACTGACCGCAGTGAACGCAACGACCGGTGTCACCGGCAGAAGCCACAGAATCCGGTAATAAATTTCTCCATCCGCCAGTCCGGATATGATCTTCGCAACCAACGGATTGAAGAAGACCAGCAACAATACCAATGGTACATAGACAAACAGGATGCGGATATGTTTTCTCTTCTCTGTCACCCACAGATATAACAGGCTCACCAGGAACCAGATCATGATCAGTCCCGTTCCCATATATTCCTGAAACAGCTTCAACGCTTCCATTTCCATCCTCCCTTATCCCAGCAGCAGATACATTCCCGCATAGATCACACAGGGAATGCAACAGGCGGCGAGGGGCAGCAATAACCGAAATCTCTTATAGCAGACAGCTCCGCAGATCCCGGCCACTCCCATCAGCATACAGGCCAGCAACGCTCCCATGGTACTTGCCAGACAACAGGAAATCATCACCGCTCCCAACAGCATCCAGAATCCGACTGTGATCTTTTTCTCCTCCTGCAGTCTGCGGAACAGCCAAAGCAGCAGGAAGAAGATCATCGGGATCAAAATACTTCCCAAAGCCGCCTTTCCCTGTCTGCTTCTTGCGATCATGAAATTCTCCACGGTATAAAAAGAATAATCGCCGAACATTACCAGCACTTCCGTGCAGATTAGAAACAGCGGAACCGATTGCCCGGAAAACAGGATCCTGCTTCCCAGCAGATAAAATACGCCATATGTCATAGAGATCAGCACCACCGGCAGCAATGTTTTGGTCACCACTACCGTGGAGATCCCGGTCATCCGCGCCAGCCATGCGATCCAGATGGGAAAAGGTGCCAGTCCGTGCCGCACATCCAGTTCGGTATTCATGCCGGTATAAGGAATCTTCTGGTACATTTTCCCGGATTCCTGTGCCGCCGTGGAGATTGCCACATAATAAGCATCATCGCCGTCCCCATATACCATCACGACCGCCAGCACCAGCTGTATCAATAATAGCACAGCAAAAATCACCCAGAGCAGAACCTCTGTCTTCTCTGACTTCGCTGTCTTCTCCTGCCGCACCGGACGCAGTCCCCGGGGATTCCGGAACCAAAATACCGTTGCCAGCACAAGTAATACCAGAAGGTATACCGAATATCCGATCATAACATGCCGAAATCGCCCCTCCAAAAGGATCACCGGAACGCAGATCACCTGAAATCCGGCCCAGAGTAACATCTGTCCGCTTATCCACAGGAATACTGCATTTTTATGAGATTTATCCACAGCTGCGAAACAGTGGCCCACCCACATGGGAAGTGCCAGCGTCAGTACCGCCAGCCATATCAGACGAACTACGATCATTTTTATATTCATTCCTTTCGCTTCATTCAGGCTCAAAACGTCATGAACATATTTCTCATTTCCAAGTTTTACTCTCGTTTTACGTTTTCAGATGTTTTTACAAACAAATAGATCTTATCGCCGTGTACCCCTTCGGAAAGTAATACTTCCTCCGGTTCCAGACCGTATTTTTCCTGCATTACGGAGATCACCGAGCTCTCTTCCACTCCGGCTTTGATCAGTACCGCAACCCGGTCCAGGGACTGTACCGACGCTACATCCTTACGATCCGCCAGTTCCTCTGCCGTCACTAACAGAGTGCTGTCATAATGCATGAATTCCGGAAGATTCTCATAATACCCGACTCCCGCATAGACACAGATACAGGGAAGAAGCGCATATTCCTCCGCCAATTGTTCCTGCTGTCCGTATCCCCGATAGAGATATTCCCCATCATAGCCGGCCAGCCGCAGTCCCTGCACCGCCATGATCCATATGATCAGACAGATTCCCGTTGCCCGTTCTGTCCATCCGCATACCTCCGAAAGCTTCTTGCCCAGGTAACACAATAACAGTGCCAATAATAACGCAGCCAGCGGAAACAACGGCATCACATAACGATCCACAAGATAAGGTGACATTCTGGATGCCAGCAGAAAATAACCGATCACCGGTACAATCAGCAGACTCAGGATTCCCGCGTTCGGTCCCGCATTCGGTCCCACATTCTGTCCTGCCTTCTCAGCCCCGTCCCTGCGATATTCCCGATATTCCTGATATTTATGCCAGCCTGCGGTCACCGCCAGAACCACTCCTGCGAGACATGCCGCAGCAAGTAACAGTCCACCTACCGTCCGGTCTGCCACAATTTTAGCAAAGCTTAGAAGTCTCGCCCCGTAACCGGAGAACCCGGAAGCCAGATTATCCAGCGCCTCGGTGCCTCTTCCACTGGAAAATACATCCGCTACCGCAAAAGGAAACAGCGCAAGACCGATCACTGCCGCCAGGATCATCGAACGGACATAGATCCACAGTTCTCTCGTTCTCTTACCGCACAACAGTCCGGCTGCCGTAACCGCTGCCAGAAGGATACAATAAAACAGGAAAAAATACTGTGTTAAAAATCCCAGTACCGTAACAGCGATCAGGCCTTTATTTTTCCGGTCGAATCCATGATCCTTCCACTTCTCCACATGCACAGAAAGCAGCGCCACACACAGACAGGACAACAGTCCGTACATCCGGATCAGCAGTACCGTTGCCAGTGCTCCCGTACTGAATCCATACAGCAGCACTGCCAGAATTCCCAGCTGTCTGCCCCTTTCCCGCATGGAAAAAATATCCGCAAGCTGTCTGCCCAGTCGCAGTAACAGCCACAACGTGATGCCCAGGCAGACCAGGTTGATGAAACATCCCAGCCACGGTGACAGCGTCCCACCGAACAGGGAACTCATGGTATGCAGTAGCATAAAATGTACCGGCGGATGATTGTCATCTTTCACATTAAAATAAACCGACAGATAATCAAAGGCATCGTCACCGTCCACGGTCACATAATCCCGGAACTGCTCCGCCGAGATCCATACCGGTTCCTCATAGACATCCGCTTTATACGACAGAAGCTTACTGTTCCCCCGGTTCTGAAGCACATCCTTTACCGTGTCCGTCAGATTAGACACCGTCTCTGGGAAGCTGTCTCCCTGAATTTCCTCCCTCACGAACTTCGCCAGTCGTCCCTCCGGCTGTGTGGGTACGATCCAGGGATTGTATCTGGCATTGGCCAGCTCAAAGCTTAAGAGTTCATCCATGTGATAACCTTCCTTAAAGCTGACTCCCACGCACATGATCCCCAGACATAAGATAACTGCCAGAAGCTCCGGCAGGATTTTTTTCCATCTGTTGCTTTCCTTCATGCTAATCTCCGTTCCGCAGACGATTCCTTTCGTCGGAGGAATCGCGAATCCATTTTGTCGCCGGACTATTTTTCCATGATCCGATAGAGATAGATGCGGTAATAACTGTCCTCTGTCTCAAACGCTTCCTCTCTCACCGGTTCCAGTCCCGTATTCTCGCTATGATCGATATACGCTGCCGACAGCAGATAAGTGCCTCCCAGCTCTCTCAGGCGTTCCGTGTCGATCTCATAGTTCTGAAAATAGAATCCACCCTTTTGAATCGTATAATATCCGGGGCATTCCGCACTGAACAGATAACAGCGGTTCCCCCAGTGGTCGAAATTATCCTCAAGGTACTCGCTCTTGGCAAGCTCCGGCGCTATGATCTTACGGAAACAGTGTTTATATTCCAGGGAATAATTATTGGAATATCCGTCCAGGCAGTAAAACCCATGATATAATGCCGCCGCCGGATCGATCCCTAAGCTGACCACTCTGTAATCCTCCGGCCGCTCCCCGAAATTATCATAAATATATTCCTGCACCTGATCCAGTACATCTACGGCATAATAATCCCGGAAGCTCATGGCTCCGTACTCCCGGTTCACTGTCTTTTGCAGATTCGGTTTCAGATTGCTCTGAAGGAGAATTTCTTCCGCTGTCGTCACGGTGAGAATCATTGTAACTGTGAACAGGATCACATTCCTCACGCACCGTTTCTCGCAGAGCTGCCGCAGCAGCAGCAAAAGGCAGCATCCCAGAGCAAAATACCATAGGCATGGGCTCAGCCACAAAACACGGTTGGCCTGAAATCCCTTCAACGCTCCCCAGCCGGAGCGCAGGCTCACACCGATCCCGCTGTCCCACAGTGCAGCCGCCGTTGCTATAAATACAATACATCCGCAGGAGATTGCCAGCGAGCGGAAAATTCTTTTACTGTCAACGGCCCTTCTTCGGATCACGGCAATCACCGTAAATACCGCTATGAGCAGGATCCACCCGTGATAATCCACACTGTGTTGTCCGCCCTGTAACAGGTTCGTCTTCCATTGTTCCCAAAAAGATACCGCGGTCAGCGTATACTCCGCCTTATGTGAAACCGTGCTCTCTCCCACGCCGAAGATCTGCAAAAACAGAGCACCGTTCTCCAACAGATAAGTGAGAAGCAGTAAAATCCATGCAATCCCCTGTGCTGCCGAATACTTTCTGCGCAGCGCCGCAATGATCTCCCATACGGCCCAGATCCCCAGTACGGCAAATCCGGACAGTACCAGAGAAGAATTTACACCGAAAAATACTACATAGGCATAATACAGCAGCCGCTCGCGAATAGATCTGTCCCGTTCCCGTAGCCGCAGTACACAATACAGGAGCATCGGCAGTCCGTATTGTGACAATCCGTACACCGGCAAAAAGGGCAGATAGGCATACATACAACCTACCGTCATCGCCAGGAAACCTACCGTTCCTTTTCTCCCGCTTAATATGTCGGAATCTTCCGCTGCCCACCAAAGCAGGAGGAACATTCCGACATATCCGACAAAGCTCCCGGCCACCTGCATGCTGGCAAGCGCCGTCTCCGCAGGCAGCAGACGGTATAACAATACGCAGGCCGGTGCCGGCATGGTAAGAGCGGTCCTCGCCGCGCCGTTCATAAATTCCGGCAAAATACCACTGCCGTCCCACAGGTGTCTCGCCTGCAGCAGATAAGCGATCACTTCTCCATCCAGCTGATCGTGATACACAAATATAGCATCTTTCCCCAGTATCAGATAAGGGATTCCCATTGCCAGCACCGCCAGTGCTCCCAAAAGGAACCAGACATTTTCCGGTTTTTTCATTTTCCTGCGTTCTGTCATCATTCCTCCTGTGTCAGACAATGATATGCCACCAAGATCATTCCCACCAGCCATAACATTCCGGGGAGCAGTCCGTTTTTATAATCCCAGCATCCCGCATCCTGCATGGTGTACCATACTGCCATGCCAAGCGCCGTTATGCCACACATACACACGACCTCCCACCGGATACGCTTTTTCCCGGCCAGTGCGCCGAGCAGTGCCGCAATACTCCCCAGCAGGAACCACACACTGCTGTATTTCAGCAGGAAATTGGTCAGCTGCAGTGCTCCGGTCATCATCAGATCCACATTTCTGGCAGAAAAAGAATCATACCCCCGGCCGTCCAGCAACAGCTGCAGCATCACGGGCGGCATGACATATCCAGCCATGTCCCATGCGATCTGATGTATATTATCGGAAAAATAAGCCTTGAGATGATAAACAGCATACTTACGGAACAGCTGCTGTGCGCCGCTGACGCCAAGTGTCTCTTCCGCCTTTTTCTGCAGATCCGTCGGCATCGTTCCCGCATACCGCCCGGACTGCTGTATTTCCTCCCAGCTGTACAGACTGCGCAATTCCTCCGGCCAGGTGTCGTATTCTCTTTCCACCCGCATATGGGACCAGGTAAATCTGCGCATCATTGCCGCACTCACCGTATTCTCCGCCTTACCATAACTGCCGGGCGTCTGCCACAGAGATACCGCCGTGAATAAAATCCCCGCGACTGCCGCCAGCAGCACCAGTTCTCCCAGCACTCTCTGTTTTCCCAGCTGTCTGCCGCGGATCAGATGCAGAACCCATACCACCGCAAGCGGCACCAGGCCAAGCCACAGGTTCTCCACGACAAACACTGTGCCAAGCGCCCACCAGACTCCGGCCGTAAACATCTGTCGGAAAGGGAATTTTACTGGATCGCCATCCGCATCCTGACGCAGGATCCCCATAAGCACCGACAATTCCAGCAGCAGGAAAGAAAATCCCGGAGAATTCGGCAGCACCGCCACATGACACTGCAGGGCAAACGGGCAAGTCAGAAGTCCGAGACTTCCCCACACCAGCCACACTTTCTTCGTCATGCCACAGGATCTTAAAAATACGACGCCACTGTAAAATGCGAACAAGATCTGCACCATGTACACAAAAAAAGGATAAGGGATAGAACTTATGGATTCTATCCCTTTTGCGAGCATCAGAAAAAGAGGGTATCCGATCCCCATATAATCATCACATACAAGAGTATCCGCCGCTCTCAGCCACAGATAACTGTCCCCGAACTCCGGGAAAATGCCAAAAGCTCTGATCATCCAACAGATCCCCAGTACGATCTGTACCGAAATCCCTATGAACAGAAATCTGCCTGCGATCTGCGCAAGCGCCCTGCGTGCTTTCTGCATTCTACTGCTCCTCTAACTCAAAGAAATCTTTTATCAGACCACAGATGTAGTCTACCTGATCCAGCGTCAGTCCGTAATACATGGGAAGTCTGGCCAGACGTTCGCTCTCTCTGGTGGTATAACGGTCCTCCCCATGGAAGCGTCCGAATTTCTGCCCTGCGGGAGCGGTATGCAACGGAATGTAATGGAATACGACCAGCACGCCGTTCTCCTTCATATAGCTGATAAACCGTGTCCTCTGCTCCAGGTCTCTTGCCTTGATATAGAACATATGGGCATTGTGTACACAGCCTTCCGGTACGGTAGGCAGGTCGATCTTCCCGGCATCCTTCAGCGGCTTCAACTGCTCATAATAGCGGTTCCAGCAGGCCAGTCTGGCCTCATTGATCTCATCTGCGATCTCCAACTGTGCATAGAGATAGGCAGCATTCATATCACTGGGCAGATAGGAGGATCCGTAATTCACCCAGGTATATTTGTCGATCTGACCGCGGAAGAATTTGCTGCGGTTGGTTCCTTTCTCACGGATGATCTCCGCTTCTTCCACATCCTTTTGATCACGGATCAGAAGAGCACCGCCCTCTCCCATGCTGTAGTTCTTCGTCTCATGGAAGCTGTAAGCACCGAAATCACCGATGGTTCCCAGTGCCTTTCCCTTATAAGTGGCCATAATGCCCTGTGCGGCATCCTCTACCACCTTCAGATTGTGTCTCCTTGCAATATCCATGATGGTATCCATCTCACACGCCACTCCGGCATAATGTACCGGTACGATGGCTCTGGTCTTCTCGGTGATCGCATCCTCGATCAATGTCTCATCAATGTTCATGGTATCCGGACGGATATCCACAAATACCGGGATCGCGCCGCGGAGCACGAACGCATCCGCAGTGGACACAAACGTATAAGACGGCATGATCACCTCATCTCCGGGTCTGATATCACACAAAAGCGCTGCCAGCTCCGTCGCATGCGTACAGGAAGTGGTCAGCAGACATTTGCCGGTTCCTGTTCTTTCCTCGATCCAGGCGTTACATTTTTTCGTATACTCACCGTCTCCGCAGATCTTCTGATTTTTGACACACTCCTGAATGTAATCTGCTGCTTTGTCCACATAAGGCGGTACATTGAATTTAATATCTATCATAATGCATCCTCTTTTCTGCTATGCTTTGGTTATGTTCTAATTTTCCCTGCGCTCCCGCTTCCAGCTTCCCACCGCTGTGCCCGGTACGTTTTCCGTCACATGACTGATAATGTATTTGGGTCTTCCCTTGACTTCTTCATAAATTCTGGCAATGTAATGTCCGATGATACCCAGACTCAGCATCAGGAATCCTCCGATGATCAGGATCAGCAGGATCACGGTGGTGAAGCCTTCCACAGCTGTCCCCATGATATATCGTACCAGTGTCTGGATCGCCAGTACCACGCTGAAAAATATGGATATCATTCCCATGATCGTCACCAGCTGTAACGGCAGGGTACTGAAGGAAGTCGCATTGGTGATGGCATACTTCATCAGGCTCCAGAAGGACCATTTACTCTGTCCGTACTGTCTCTCCTGCACTTCGTATTCCACGGTCTCTGTCTGAAATCCGGCCCAGAAGGTCAGTGCCCGGAAAAAGGTATTGCGCTCCGGCAATTCCAACAGGACCCGGACCACCTTTCTGTCCAGCAGTTTAAAATCGGAGGAAGCATTCATATCCATTTTGATCAGCTTGCTCATGATCTTATAAAACAGGCCTGCAGACAGCTTATATCCCAGGCTCTCACGCCCTCTGTCAGACTTGATGCCCTCCACGATCTCGGCACCCTGCTGCCATTTTTCCCACATCTGAGGGATCACCTCGGGCGGATGCTGCAGATCACAATCCATTACGATCACGGCATCTCCCGTGGTCAGCTCCAGTCCGGCAAAAATACCGGCCTCCTTACCGAAATTCCGGGAGAATTCCGCTCCCCGCACTCTCGGATTCTTCGCTGCCTCTTCCTGGATCCGGTCAAACGTGCCGTCCTTGGAACCGTCGCTGATAAACACCAGTTCATAATCTATCCCGTGTCGGTCCAGCAATTCGCCCAGTACCTTCGCGGTATTCGCAATATTTTGTTCTTCGTTATATGCCGGTAAGACAATTGACAATAAAGACATCTTCTTAATCCCTTCCGCAGTTCTCTGTCTTGACATAAAGGATCCCATCCACCACCTTCGTAGCATTCGGTCCGGGGAACGTATCCATGTCAATGTATTCCTGTGTCATGTAGATCTCACCCACCGTATCGGGATCCAGGAAATTCAGGGTTGCCCCCAGATAATTCTGCATAAATGCCTGATAATCCGCTCCCTTATAGATGAGGTAATCTCCGCTGAGTCCGATCATACCGTCCGTGACCTTCCCCGTGATATCCGTTGTAGGGAATTCATCATAGCCGATGACTCCCACCAATGCAATGGGAATCCCCTGATAATATCCGGGAGTCTGCTCGATCCGGTCCAGCAGGCGTACACAATACGCATACGTCTTCTCGTACTTTTTCTCCAGATTGGAATATCCGATATTATCGGAAATTCCATAATCAAACACCAATACCACCGCCGCACACAATGCTGCCCATTGCAATACCACGTCCGTACGACTCTCCTCAGCGGTATACCGGTCCGCGAACGCCGTCATAAGGATCAGATACAATACCCACTGGTATCGCATCAGCAGATGATAGGTCAGGTTCGGAGAAATGAGCAATATCACATTGGTCAGAATCGGCATGCTGATGCCCAACAGAATCATTATAACGAAAAATGCCGGATTCTTCCACCATTTTCTCCAAATCATACTGCGGATCACTAAAAATGCCACCGTTGCCACTAAAATAATGCAGGCCGCCAGTGAAAAAATATTGTTCACAAGAACATTGCCGTGAACCGTAAATGCCAGGAAATCCACATACATTCCCTTGAGGGTTGTCAGAATTCCCATGCCGGATCCCATCTGCTCCATGGAATTGATCCCCTGATAAGTATCCAGCACCCTGCCCTGCAGCTTCAACAGGATCTGCAGGATCACATAATACAATACTCCGCCGGCAATTCCCATCCCCAGATAACGGCATACATATTTTGCCTTTTTTTCCCAGCCTTTTTCCTCCATGAAAAAGAGCAGGATCTTATATACACACAGCAGGATCGTAAAAGGCAGGTACGCCTGATAGATTCCCATACTGAATGCCAGACACACTGCACCGGCCAGATAGCCTCTGGGATATTTCGCCGTAAACAGAACCGCCAGCACTGCCAGGAACAGCGCCATCATGTAACCATCCATGGTAAACACATAGGCAAAAGTAGATGCCAGCGCCGGAAAAGATACCAGCAGACCGCTCACCACAGTAATGGTCACCGGATCCGTCAGTTCCAGCACTTCCGTAAGTACCGCCGCCGTAAGTGCCAGCCATATCAGTCCGATCAGTCCGATCACCCAGGGTATGGTAAAATAAGAAGAAAATCCACAGGCAACAGTTAAAAACCAGCGTCCGGAAGTAATCATATTCTGGTCAAAATACATGCTGCTCAGTCCGTCATGATTCGGAATATCCGACAGCATCACCGGAAGATGGATCAGTAATCCCAGCACCAGCGCCGATACGAACGCGATCCTCCAGGTTGTCTTTATTTTTGTCTTGCTCTCTTTCAAAAGTTCCCACGGTGTCTTCATCCGTCTGTCACTCCTCGTCTAACGTCTGATTCAGGTAGTCCGCCAGTGTCTGGGCAATCTTCTCCCGCCCCGCTTCGTTGGGATGCAATCCGTCATCCGTATAGAGATACAGATCGTCCCAGTTGTCATGAGGATAGTAGTCATGGTAAATATCGATCACTTCCACATCCAGTGCTTCACAGATCCCAAGCTCCGCATTGACATACTCTTCCAGTACGCCGCCTCCCAGATCGTACTCTTCACAGGTTACCTCCGGTACCGTATACCAGGTATACGGCGGCGTGATAAATATGATCCGCAAATCCGGATAAGCCTCCCGCAGTTCCTGTACAATACTGCGGATCGCTCCGCAATACGTATATTCATCATAGGGATCGTACGGATCCGTCACGGACGCAATGGGATTCCCCGCGTGATAATCATTCAGTCCGGATCCGATAAACAAAATCTCTACCGCATCAAAATCGATCTGTCCCAGGTCCCCCAGCGTATCTTCAAAATAATCTGTTGCCGGTTCCCGGATCCGTATCGTCTTCTGCACGCCGAAATCCTTGACCGCAAAAGATCTCACCAGTCCTGCCGCAGACAGAGAATCCTTGGTATATCCCAGTCTTCTCTCCGCATCCGCTCTTCCCAGAACCGTTCCGCCCAGTCCTCCGTTATAACACTTCAGGCCTGTCTTCTCCTGCAGTTTGGCAGCAATGGAGGTCTCATCCCGGCACAGTCCGTACACACTGTCTCCCAGAAATACCACATCGTAGGGAATCCTCTGATATTCACGGTCACCCGGGAAGAACAGCACCAACAGTACCACGAAAATCACGACTGCAATCGTACTATATATCATTTTTACTCTGCTAAATTCTATCTTCTTCATAAACCCGGCAAAGTTCCTCCGCGATCCTGCTGGCACCATTTCCATCTACCAGATGACGTTCCAGACTGCTGTAATGTTCCCGCAGTTCTCTGCTTTGCATCAGCTCCATCATATGTTCCACGATACGCCCCGGCATAAGGTCACCTTCGGTCAGGTAATTTCCTCCGTAACAGGTGATTTTCTTTTGATAAAAGGTCTCTACAATCTTCTCCTGATTATCTACAAACGAAAAACTGATCATGGGAACTCCGATGGCGGAAAGCTCATACATGGTAGAACCACCTGCCGTTATGGCAATATCACATTCCCTCATCAGCTCAGACATCCGGCTTACATTACGGTGCACCCGGATTCTATCATCCGCAAGCGCCATACGGCACAACGCATCATAATGCGGATTAAAGATTCCGCTGACCACATGGAATACCACAGGTATCTCCTTCGGCACTGCCCGCAGGATCTGTCCCGCCAGATCATAGCGGTCACTTCCTCCGGTGGTCAGAAGAACTGCTTCTGCCTGTTCTCTTACAGGATATTCCACATTGCGAAATTCCGGTCTGAGGGGTGCATAAGCTGCTCCCATGAGACTGTAAACCGGCTCCGGATGATACAGGCTTCTGTCCCCATATATATTATAATTGATGATCATGTTCACCGGATAAGAGCGGAAGCTTTTATCATCGATATAGACTGTCCACACCTGCTCCGTCAGCTGCTGTAGATAAGCATCCGAGACATAATAACTGTCGATCAGCAGCATATCGGGATGTTCTGTTTCCATGACAGCTGTCAGCACAGGCAGTTCCTCCTCCAGGCGGTCATACCGGGTATGCAGGATCCTTGCCTTTTTGCCTCTGCTTTTTACCAGCTGCGCAGCTGCATCATCCGCCATGACAAAACACACCGATACCCCTGCTGCCTCCAATGCCTCCGCAATAGCGAGGCAGCGCATCACATGCCCGGTTCCTATCTGCTCATTGCCGTCTGCGCGGATCCATACCTTCATCAGCTGTTTTCGTCCTTCCTCATTGCCTTTTCATAAGCTCTTTTAAAATCGCCAATCTTCATATTCCAGTCAAAATCCACCTTTTCCCGGATCGCATCCAGGTCCTTCATTCTGTGATAAGTAACGGGTCCTGCCTGCTTCACGGGTAGGATGCTTCCTTCCCTGATCTGCTGCCAGTTCTCCCGGAATAATTTCTCTATCTCCTGAATCAGTGCCTCATAGGTGGATGCAAAGGTTTCCTTTTCTTCATCAAAATGCAGTTCCCGCTGACATAAAATATCCCCTTCATCCAGTCCCGCACTCATAAGGTGAATGGTCACGCCCTTGGGCGTATCCTCCAGGAAACTGAAAAAGTTCGGACTAGAACCGCGGTTATAAGGCAGATACGAGGTATGAAGATTGATGACTCTGCCGGGCATCAGATCCAGCACCTCCTGTGGAATCATATGGCGGTAATTGAAGCTGATCATCAGGGAAGGCTTCATCTGTGCGATCATCTGTGCCGTTACTTTATTCTCCACCCGGTATACCTGTTCTCCCTGCTCCTTCAGCCACCGGTACAGACCGTCTGTATTCGTATTATTGGTCAAGAACAGAATACTGCCCTTCTCCAGGGCATCAAAGGTAAGAGGCGTTCCTCTCTCCATGGCATGATCCGTCCGCATCCCCAGGACATCTTTCCAGTATTTGGGTTTGATGCCGTAACCGGGACGGATAATGCGGATATTTTCTTCCGTAAGCTCTGCTCCTGCGGGTATATCCTTCACTGCAAAAATAGATCTGCGGAACACTCTGCTGCTCTCTTCCTGTTTTTCCACGCCGTAGGTCGGTGTCCCCAGGGCAGCCTCCACATTACGGATATCCTGCACCATCTGCTTATATTCTTCCGGTGTCATGGAGAACGAAGCATCCGGATTCTCGATCTCACGGCTTAAGCAGAAATGCTTCTCAATAACCGATGCCCCCAGGGCCACCGCCGTCACAGCACTCATGGAACCCATGGAATGATCCGACAGACCAATGGGCAGGTCGAAACGTTTCTGCATATCGGTAATCGTCCGCAGATACATCTGCGCCGGGTCTGCGGGATAAGCGCTGGAGCATTTTAACAGCACCAGCTGTCTGTTGCCGGTGTGATATACCGTCTCCACAGCTTCCCGGATCTCCTCCAGCGTAGCCATACCGGTAGACATGATGATCGGTTTTCCTTTCGATGCCACGTACTCTACCAGCGGCAGATCGATCATCTCAAAAGAGGCGATCTTGTAGAATTCCAGTCCCATATCCTCCAGGAAATCCACTGCAGTATTATCAAAGGGAGTGGACAAAAAGTCGATTCCCACCTTATCTGCCTCCGCCTTCAGCTGCGGCTGCCACTCCCACGGAGTGTATGCCTTACCGTAGAGGCTGTAGAGATTCTCGCCCTCCCAGGTACCGTTATTCACCTGAAAATATTTGTTGTGGCAATCAATTGTCAGGGTATCCGGCGTATATGTCTGAATCTTGATACAGTCCGCACCGCTTTCTTTGGCGGCATGAATGATCTCCTTTGCACGTTCAATACTCCCCGCATGATTCGCTGACATTTCCGCGATCAGATATGCCGGTTCCCCGCTTCCGATCAGACGGTTTCCGATTTTGATCTTAAGATGATCCTTTTCTCCCATACTTTGTATCCTCATGCCTTCCCCAGCATATGATATTTCATCTCTGCCAGTTTCCAGTCCTCTTCATTGTCAATATCCTGCACCTCTGTCTCCGGAAGCTCCATGGGTACTGTTTTCTCCATGATCAGATTCTGCTGTGCCAGGAAAGACGACACCCGCAGACAGTAGAACTGTCCCGCATCATGATAATAAGGTTCCAGATCCTGGGAACGGCTGTTACGATACTCCGGCCATTTGAACTTAAGATACCCTTCCGCATCCTGTACCACGCAGCGCTGGGGCGGAAAGCTGAAACGTACGACCGGAAGCAGGGTGTCCCCCTTTTTTTCTTCCAACAGGCGCATTGCCTCCGACAGCCTGTCAGGTGTAATAAAAGGAGCGGTGGGATAGATACAGCACAAGGTATCAAAATGTTCCCCGCGTTTTTCATATTCTGCCAGCACTTCTTCCAGCACATCTTTCGTAGTGGCATAATCATTTGCCGTCTTCTCACTGCGCAGGAAAGGAACTTCTGCTCCATATTTTCTTGCGACTTCTGCGATCTCTTCATCATCGGTGGATACCATGACCCGGTCAAATACTCCCGAAGCCAGTGCTGCTTCGATGGAATACGCCAGGATCGGCTTTCCACAGAATTCCTTGATATTTTTATGAGGGATCCGTTTACTCCCTCCCCTTGCGGTTATGATCGCCACTGCTTTACCGGCTGTCTGCATTACAAATTACCTCTTTTCTTCCAGATCCACTGTTTCATACGATAGTAAACAAAAAATAAAAGATCCGATCTGCTCTGCATCCGAATCAGCTTCTGTTCCGGTGCCCCTGTGTGCTCCAGATAGTAGGGATTCTGTGCAAATTCAGGGAAACGTTCTTCCACACCCTTGCGGAGCTGTCTGATAAAAGCCAGCTTAGGATGTGTTACCCCTCCCATATAAGAGAACAGGGTAATGACATAATACAGTTCCGTATAACGATACTCGATCTCCCGTGAATATTCCGTAAGGAACCCTCTTCTCTCACATTCCGTGTATAAAAGCTCAGCTGCCTTCATGCGATCCCTGCATTTTTCTTCCGTAATATGATGCACTGTGGATACCGCGTGCTGATAATAATAGTAAAGTGGCTCCTCCACTCTCGCAAAATGCCGGAAATACAGGCTCCACAAAGGTCCTGCACAATTATCCTCATAAAAAATATGTTCCGGAAAATCCAGATGATTCTCCCGGATCACACTATGCTTATAAATCTTCAGTACCATACTGCCCGGGCGCATGAGCAGGCTGCGGTGTTGTTCCGTCGTGAGTTCTCCGGTCTGCTCCGGAGTGTTGTTGACAATGACTTTGCCAACGGTAAAGGTATGATGATCCACCAGGCTGTAATCGCAGCCCACCAGATCCGCTCCGGTCTCCTCCGCCTTTTTCAGAAGCTTCTCATAATAATCCGGAGATACCCAGTCGTCACTGTCGATGAAGCCGATCCATTCGCCTTCTGCATTTTTTAGTCCCACATTCTTCGCACCACCCTGGCGCAGATTCACCGCATTGGGAATCACGCAGATCAGTTCCGGATAACGTTTCTGATAATCTAACAGGATCTCCAGGGATCCGTCCGTGGAAGCATCATCCACACAGAGGATCTCATAATCATGCACTCCCCGGATGGTCTGTCCCACCAGGCTGTCCAGACAATAATTCAGTTTTCCCTCCGCCGCCATATTGTAGACGGGTACGATGATGCTCAATTTTTTACTCATAGCTTATAGGCTTCCCCGTTCGATTTTCGCCCTGCCGTCTTCTACCCGGTAGACAATGTCACATTTTTCGATGGTCTGTAATCTGTGGGCGATAATGATCAGTGTCTTACGGCCGTGCAGTCTGTTGATGGATTCCATGATGGCGGCTTCCGTATCATTATCCAGTGCGGAAGTTGCCTCATCCAGGATCAGCACCTCAGGATCGTTGTACAGTGCTCTGGCAATACCGATACGCTGCCTCTGTCCGCCGGAGAGACGGATACCCCGCTCGCCAATACCGGTCTCTAAGCCTTCCGGAAGCGTCTTGATAAATTCATCCAGCTGTGCTTCCTTCAATACTTCCCACAATCTGTTCTCATCGATCTTATCCTCGGGCACACCGAATGCCACATTTTTGCGGATGGTGTCATCCAGCATGAAGATCATCTGCGGGATGTAGCCGATATTTTTCAGCCATTTCCGGTAATTGCCGGGGTCCTTCACATCCACGCTGTCCGCGTAGATATGTCCCGTACTGGGCTCCAGCAGTCCCAGCAGAATATCCACCACCGTGCTTTTGCCGGCGCCGGAGGTACCCACGATCCCCACGGAAGCTCCTACCGGGATCTTCAGATCCGCGTGATCGAAGATCAGACGCTCTGTGTTGGGATACGCATACGTAATATCCTTCATCTCAATGCTGTCCTTTACATCCAGCTTCTCCTCTTCATCGGTAGCAAAGGACATGTCAATATTCTGTCCGTTGATCTCATCCTGCAGATTATCGCTGACTCCCATGAAGAAGGGTTCAAAATAGGCAATGGAGTTGATCTGATTGTTGATACGGTTGACACAGGGCAATAGCACCAGTGCCGCTGCTGCCAGGGTTCCGAACACCGTCAGCATATTTTCCGTGGATACTCCGGTCGCCACCAGGAAGATCATGTAGCCCACCATAGTAGCCACACAGGCAGTCTCGATCAGCAGCTTCGGCACCTGATTATACAGACTGTAGCGTTGCACTGCATCTACATATCCCTTACCGCATTTACGGTACTCAGACACAAAATACTGTTCCTTTCCGGAAATTTTCACTTCCTTGATCCCCTGTACCGTCTGGGAGATCCATTTGAACAGACCGCTGTAATAGTCCTGATTGTCCTTACCCGCCTTATACATGACAGGCTTCAGCACTCTCTTGATCAGCCACATGAGAGAAAGCAATACCACTGCCATCAGGATCGTCATGGTTCCGCTGGAGATAAAGCAGTAACTGATAACGAACAACGATACCACCGTATCGGACAGCAGCTGTAAAAGTGCCAGGATCAGGGCATACATATTGTTTACATCCGAAGTGATGCTTCGCTGCACCACCGCAGTATCCGCATTCAGATAAAATTCATACCCGCGGCGCAGATAGTTGCGCATCATGCGCTCCGAGGTCCGAAACTGGTTCGTGTATACGAAAGATAATGTCAGCTTCTGCTGGAAATAAGTAAACAGATTCTTCACTACGAATACCAGGATCAGCAGTACCATGACAATAATCGAGAAGGTCCGGTAGCTCTGCACTCCCAGGATCTCATAGCAGGCTTCCGCCACCCGGCTGTGCTGTACTGCCTCCGGATCAATGACGATCTGCATGACCTCCACCAGCATACCCACACCGGCGGTCTGTAAAAATGCGCTGATCACCATGAGGATGATCAGCCCCACCATGGTTCTCTTCTGTTTTTTGTCCAGCAGGACATTCATTTTCTTAATTATCTGTAACATAGAGTTCTCCAGTTCTTCATTTCTCAGATCTGTTCATTCTGTCTGTGGATCAGGGGATCTTCATAGGCATCCATGAAATCCGGTCCTAGACGCACCGCTTCCTCTGCGAAGGGCAGCCCCTTCACTTCCGTCAACACTCCCACTACTTTTTTGAACTTCAGTCCCGGGAAGAAATTCAACATTTCCATAGGCACGGTAGCATCGAACTGCGGATACTCCGGGAACCGCTTCCGGTAATCCAGTTCATCTCTGGGATGCGGTTTAATAAAAATACTTCCCTCTTTTTCGTACATTTTGATAACGTCCCGGAATATCTTCTCTCTGACATCCAAAGTACACAGAGGATCCGTAAGGATCAGTATTTTATCCCCTACCTTGTTGCTTTCAGCAATCTGGTGCTCCAGCTCTTCCTTATTTTTCACAAACGCCTGAAGGATCAGCTGCTTGTCCGCCTCCGTCAGGCGGTCCACCAGCTCTTTCCTCGGCTGTTCAATGTATCTTGGACAGGGATAATGAATTGCCGAGATATCATTTACCTCCATATCCATACAATATTTACCGTACCCGTTCTGTACAAAGATCAGATTCAGATACCTGGATAAAAAGGCCTTGAGCTTAAAATGGCCTCTGTTGTCATACCGGGCGGCATCGAAATTCTTCAGACAGTTCAGACCGTCCTCCACTGCATGATAACGGATATGCTTCTGATTCAGATAATACCCGATGGGGTCGGAATCGCAATAGACATAAATATCCTTGTATTCCTTCAGGTTCACCGGTACATAAGGTGCCTCCAGTCTGGCATATTCCCGTGTGAAACGGATCCGGTTCTTCAGATTCCCCAGGAAATTCCCGGTGTCCAGGCGGTATTTTGCCAGCTCCGGGAAAAAGTCCTCTCTCTTCTCATCGAACTCCAGGACTTCCTTAAACAGGCCCGTGCTCTCCACCCGGGCCTTCAGATTTTCAAAATTGTTGGACATTTTGGACAGCACTAAAGTAGCAGTTCCCGCCTTCCTCGCAGGATCTGCCTCTGCCCGTATTTTTAACTCTTTCAAAAACGTCACATATGCATGATAGTAAGTGTGACATATATAAATTCTGTCTTTCATATACCAGTCTCTACTATTGTTACGTATATTACTTTATTGTTATAACCATTTGGACTTACTATAACACACTTTTCTCTTCCAGTAAAAAATCTTATGAAATTTTAAGAAAGTGAAGGTAACAGTTCAGCCATCACAGTTCATACACCCAGATTCCCCAATAAGAGTCGTCCGTTTCATAATAACCCACGAGCTCCAGACCCATGCGTTCGGCATCACCGATCTCGGCGCCGGAGAACAGGTATTCACATCCCAGTTCCCGTAATGCATCCATATCGAACTCCAGCCCTTCATACACCAGGGTATTGCCCTTTTTCAGTTGCATATAATTACCGGTAATACTGTTGAATAGATAACACCGGTTTCCCCACAGGTCAAAGTATACCCGTACTTCCTCATTTTTCTCCAGCTCTGCCGCAATAACTTCTCGAAAGCGGTGCTTATATTCCAATGGATAATTATTGGAATATCCATCCACCGTATAAAAACCATGCATCAGGGACGGAGCCGGACTGATTCCCAGATGCGCCACACGGTAGGTACTCTTGTCCCTTCCGATAGCATCGTCTATTTCCTGCATCAGGTCCTCTGCAAACCAGCTCTCCCAGGAGATATAACCGGTGATTCCGGAACCGTTGTTGATCTGATTCACATTCAGATACATGCCGGAATTTACTTTTAAAAGCTGTAGTGTCGGCAACAGACAGATCAGGATAACCGCAAGCTTTCCCACCTGCATCCGCGCATCCGTATGCGGCACTTTTGTTCTCCATGGCACTGCCGCTGCCCATGCGAACTCCAGATACCATGCTGCCGGGTACAGCCAGTAGACACGGTGCATCTGAAAATAATGCAAAAAATCCCGTGGCATTGTTTTTCCAGTCAACCACTGCCGATAAATGACAAAATGCATAAAACAGGGCTATGGCGATCAAGAATAAAAAGTTAATCACAGCTGCCTTATAAAGGATCCGATCGGTCTCTTCCTTTTTACAAAATGCTCCCAGGATCAGGAACAAAATAATGGGCAATATCAAATATTTATGTAACGACGGTGCGTGCTGTGAGCTGTTTAGAAAAACGCTCCGGAAGGTCTCAAAAAACGGCGTTGCGGAGGATATCATTTCCTCCCGGTGGCTGACATAGCTGCTGTTACCAATGAGTATCTCCAGGATCAGCGCCCTGTTAACGATCATATACGTTAACAGCAACTCTCCAAATCCCCATAGCGGCCATGAATTCTTTCTTTTTAGGATCACAGCGATGATGATCGCCAGGAGCCACAGACCTAACACCACATACCCGGTACATACCAGATGGCTGGTCAACCCAAACAACAACGTAGACAGCACAGCGAAAATGAATCTTTTTCGCTTCCAAAAACATAAAAATGCATATATTACCAAAGGAATCCCAAATTCTGTAAGACCGTAGATCGGGTATAAAGGCAATACACAAAAGCAGCTCCCGGCGATCACCGCCAAAATACTACTCTGCGTACTCTCTTTCACCAACAAATACATTCCGGCAAAGGCAATCAGAAAGCAAATAATATATTGCAGCAGAAATGCGATTCTGGGTGAATACAGAATATACAACGGAAGGAACAAGATTGCAGAAGGCTGCATCCCGCTGGCATTGACACCACCAAGCATTTCCGGATATACATTACTTCCATCCAGGAAATGCCTTGCCGGAAGTATATAATTCATAATACTTTCATCTAATTGATCGTTGATCTCAAAGATACAACCCTTTCCCAGAATAAAGTAAGGCAGAAAAAAGATTGCTGCAATGATCAGCCCCAGCCACCACAAGGGAAGCTGATCGATGCGAAGCAGTTCTTTTTCCACTCTGTTATATGCTCTGATTAAAATATTTTTCACTCTGCTCATTCTGTTTACTCCTGTAGGTCAAGCTTCCGGTCAAAATAATAAATACGATATTTTCCCCCATGTGATACGGTCAGTTCCTCTTTAGGTACCCCTATCGTTCCGGTTTTTTCTTCCAGATACGGCAGGATTTCCTCAAGAGCCTCTACCCCGAAATCATACAGGATCACATAAAAACCATTTTGATCATCTGTAAAATACTGCTTCATGGCCTGTTTCATGACCGGACTATAGGAAAACCACGTACCTGATACCATGTAATTATGAGGTCCGTTAAATCGATTATCCAATACCGCCCCCATATAATAGCTGAACGAAAAAGAATCCATCAGATAATTGCATTCGGGATGGCTGTCTACATAATCGTAAAGCTCCACCAATCCCTGCATATATTGTTCCATGCCTTCATTCTGACTTTTCAAAAAACGATACTGTTGTCTGCCACTCTGATATCCCATAAATATCAGGATCATACACGCAAAAACCGCACCTGCTTTTTTCCATATGCTCTTTTGCTCCACGGTCACGATTGCCACCAGCATGACCGTCAGGTAGATTGCAGCTTCTCCAAAATACAAGGGCAGAATCACTCTGTCAGGCATTCGCCCTTTATAGATCAGATATCCCCATATCACAAAAGACCCCACTTTGACCAAAGACACCGGTATCAGATAAAGATATTGTCCGTAAATAACTATAAGAATACCTGCAACAATAAACGAAGCCACTGTAATTCTGTTTCCATCCCACACACCGTCTTTCAGCATCACCTGCTGATAGGTTTTCAAGACTTCCCCAATTTCAGGAAATCTGTATTTTGCTTTGGCATATGCTGCTATTTTTTCTGCACATTCCGTATTGAGATTTCCATCTAATATGATATATCCCTTGTAAGCTTCATACTCAGCCCTGCTCACACCATACTCGCTGAGAATGTCTGAGACCTCTTCATATTCCGGTTTTCCATAATAATCAAACATTTCTGTTCTGGCATTATTATATCGAAGATATTCTTTCCATTCCGCATTATGATAGCCAACTGCAGTTCCCAGCTCTCCCAGAGCAAAACAGCCTATGACTATCCCCAGGGTCAGAAGCAGAAATCTGATCTTATCCCGCACATTTTTTCTCTTATCTGTCAGAAGCAATCCGGCAATTGCCGAAAGTCCCAAAGGCTGCAGCATTAGCATAGCATCTCGGCGGAGCAGACAGGCAAGCAGCATAAAAGCTGCAAATACCAGGAATTTCCAGGAATCCCTGCCGGGCATATATATTGCACACAGCAAGTAAACGTATCCTGCAACAGCCAGCACGATTGCCGTGGATGTATATTGGATTTTTGCAACGGAATAAAAATTCTGCAAAAACAAGGTCATTACGATTCCGATACTGATCAGAATTTTTAATTTACTTCTGCCAAGTTTGATCACCGTGTCAAGGATCAATACATAAGACATCATGTGAAACAGTAAAAGCATCAGACCATACCACGGGATCTGCAGCGTAATCCGGTATAAACCGGACAAAAGCACAGACAGCCAATAATTTACATATACCGTATGCGCATCCGGTCGTCCTCCAAAGGCTCCACTCAGTATTTCTGTAATATTTCTGTCGTCATTACTTTCAAAATATATCCCCGCACGAAAATAAACCGCCAGAAGCATAGCAGCAGCAATCCCGACAGACATGCCAAAACGTACTAACTGATATGTTCTTTCTTTATCTTTAGAAATGAACAATAATATAGTCCCCCTTATCCACGATATATCCATCCTGTGGATATTCCGGCAGCTTCAGTGACTCTTCTTCCGCCTCCGCATATCTGTCGATATCCCCGCAAGCCACCAGTGAATGCCCGTGCATTGCGAAAAACTTTACCAGCTCCGCATCGGAATCAAAGGCATAACGTCCCCAGTCGATGACCGACAGTGCCGGGGTCTGCGCCACCCACACACCTCTGGAACCACGATTGTACTTATCCAGCAGATCCGGATCGATGAGATCCGTAAGTCGTTTCATCTTATAATATTTGCTATCGCCGTAGCTTACATAGGCATCCTTGACGATACTGTAAGGAATTTCATAATTCCCCGTGAAAATCACCGGCTTTGATGTATCGAAATCCCGCTCCAGATCCAGTGCGATCTGATCGACCGTCTGCACCGCCGCATCGTATTTCTGTTTATCAATGTAGAACCATTTCGTCATATCCATGCACTGGTTCCAGACGATCACCGCCAGCACAAGAATCGCAATCCCGCGCACGCCACGGCAAATGCGACTATTTTGAGACTTCTGTGTCTTCCGTTCCCACCATGCTGTCACCTTCCATACCGCATAGACAAAAAGCAGCACTCCGTATCCGCAGAAAATGGGCAAAAACTGTGCCGAACGGTACAGTGTTGCCTTTCCTTCGATAAATAACAGCGAAAATGCCGCCAGATAAGCCGTCGGCAGGAGGATCAGGGCCCACAGGTCTCTGCCGCGGATCACCCGCACCAGGGTAACCACTGTAATTACTACCGCCGATAACACAAAAATCCGGATCGGCAGATACGCATAAGCAAACACACCATACAATACAAAAGTACGTTTCAGGATCATGATCAGCTCGCCGAAGGCTCCGGTCTGCACCATCCAGCCTAACATCTCCGTCACGGAACGCTGTACCGCTTCTCCCTGTAAATATTCCAGATGAAATACCTTCGTCACGACGGCGATCATCAGGCTGCGCAATAGGATTGCCAAAAGTGCCGCTGCCGCACCGGCGGCCAATACTGCAAAGATACCTGCCTCCATGCCACAGTGCTTCACTGTGCTGTTCTCAGGCTTGCTTTTTTCCGACGCATCGCTCTCCGTTTTTCTATTCTCCGACTTTTTTGTTCTTCCGCTGCAGTGTACAGTTTCCATGCCTATCCGCTCTGCCAGCAGAAGCAATACCAGGCCCGCCAGCCACAGAATCATAAAGGACTCATAACAGCCCATGGCAATCCATAAAAATACCGCAGCTGCCGCAAGCTTCGTCACCGCCGGGCAGTCCGGCTTCTCCCGGAGACCGGATCCCTTGCGCTGCTTCCGGATACTGAGCTGCCACTCCCTCATACAGCACAGACTGACTGCACAGCTCAGATATCCGATGGCTATCCCATTGTGGAGAAAATATGTGAATACTTCGCTGATCAACGGACAGGATACAAATACTGCTGCGAAATAAGCATATCCCGTCATCGGGATCTTCTCACCGAACACCGAATAGAACAATGCCGACCACACGATTGCCGCCGCGATCAGAAGAAGTACCGCAGCAAAATCCGTTACAAACGGGGCAAATTCCGCCAGGGATATCACTTTATTCAGCAGAAACAATACCCACCGCCCCACAATGGCGATCAGTCCCTCTTCAAAATAGTATAAAGATGGGGTGTCATCGATACCGATGGTAACATTTGTTACCTTATAACCGTACGCACATACTGCTGTAAGCAGCAGGATTCCCATATACAGCCGGTTCCCACATAGCTTATGAAGCATCCCATTCCAGTCTGCTGTTGTTTTCGTTTCTCTGTATTTCTCCATTCCTTTTTGTCTGCCCCTGTTCCTGATCTTATTGCTGCTGTTCTATCGTCTTCGGCTCTATGCGATAAATCACAAAATCATAATACATATAATGGAATTCCAACGCTTCCTCGTAGTCATATTCGTCCTCCAGTTCATTGGGTGTTCCCCCCTGAAAACAGATATACCAGAGATTCTCGTAGGAATCCAGCTGACTGTAATCCGTGAGTGCGTCCGTATTCACAAAAGGAAGACTGTATAATTTATAGCCGATGATATAATAATGCAGCTCCGGATGATATACATTCAGGAAGATCGTATGCGTATAAGGTCCGATGACCGCATCGTTGTCCGTCATCTGGGTCTCCACAAAATTCTCATAAATCTCCAGGCCTCCGTCGTACTCCAGACGGAGCTCCGAGCTGTACTGAAGCAGGAAACACAGACAGGCCGTACCGAGGATGCCACCGGTCCACCATTTTCTCCCATTTGTGCCACTGCTCTCCAGGATCTGTGCGAATCCCACCGCGTACCACAGCATGACGAAACCCATGCCCGGAAATGCATAACGCCCCATGAAGCAATTATTGACGGTAGCAGAGATCACCCCTCCCACGATTCCAGTGAGGGCAAACGCCGCTGCCGCGATGGCCGGAGCTGCATTATGATGCTGGCGTACCCAGTCCACGGCGCCATAACTCAATACCAGGCACAGTGCCATCCCCAGCAGCACCACAATGCCGATGGGTGTCTCCACCGCGGAAAACCATTCCTTGAAATAATCCATCACGGAATTCAGAGTCGCCAGTTCTGCGGTAGAACCGTCATCATAGCGCATCCGCAGGATGAACTGTCTGCAGGTCACCGCCAGCCAGGGGGAGAACACGATCGCCACTGTGAAGCCGGAGATAAAAAATCCCTTTACCAGATCTTTTCTGCGGCAGATCAGGATCGCCGCCAGGAAAAGCATATAAAATAAAAAAGTCTGTATCAATGCAAACGTATGACAGTACACCGTGCATATGCTCGCCACACAGAACACGATCCATTTTCTCCGGGTTGCTTCCCGATAAATATCATAAGCCGCAAGTCCCGCCAGTGTCAGGAAAAACAATGCCATGGCATACATCCGCACATTTCCCGCCTGCACACTGAAAATGGGCATCAACAGGGAAAATGTCATAAAATATACCGAAATCTTCCGATTGAACAGCTTCGCCACGTAATATTTTCCCAGCAGCATATACCCGGTCATAAAAAGTACAGACAAAAGCTTCAGTGACCAGAAATGCGTTCCCCCGCCGCACAGATGATAAAACAGCTTCAGGATGACATAATAGAACGGCGAATGATCATCCGTCGCCGTAATATAGATCAGCCGTTTCCAGGGCAGAGATACCATCGACGCTGAATACGCTTCATCATACCAGAGGTTATTCCGGATGCCGAAAGCTCCCCAGAGGAGCAGTGCGATCACCGGAAGCGCATGCCACAGCAACAGCCATCCTTTTGTCCGTATAAAATTATTGGTTTTCCTGCTGCATGTCTCCATGGAACCTTCTGTCCTTCCGCTTCCTATCTTCTTATATTCCCTGGCTTGGCTGCCAGCGGATGATTATATGCTCCGCACTCCCACAATCCTCAATATCTGCGATACAGCACCATATCCGCATCTCTTCCCAGTTCTTCATACCCTTGTTCACGGCACTGCCTGTCGATCTCTCCTCCGCTTACCGTAGCCAGATATCTGCTCTGAAGCTCCGTCAGATGCTCCAAAAGATATTCTCTCTCACAGCAGCTGATACCAAAGCCTTCCGGCGCTCCATACAGAAGCTGCCATTTCAGATTCCGGTTCCCCTCCGGCGTATCGTCCCCGAAGGTCCATATCACCACATTATCGTAATTCGGTACCTGATCGGTATTCATGACCAGCTTCTCTGCGAAGATCTGTCTCCAGTATTCCACCTGCTCTTCCCGCTCCTCCGTGACATACGGTACCTGATAATCATAAGGCTCCACCGCCTTGTAACTGTACAGATACAGGAAAGCCGCTCCCAAAAGCACCGCTTTCTTATAGTATCTGGTCTGGAGCATACTCACGATGAAAATTCCCGCCGCAATAAAAGTCAGGAAATGTTTGCTTCCTTCCACCATTTTATACATCAGCAGATGGGCAAACAGCATCGCGATCAGGCTGAAGGCGAAATGCACTTCTATGATCAGCTGGTTACGCAGCCCGGTCTGTTTCTCCCTGCGGTATGCTCTGAAATCCAGGAAACTCTGCACCAGCAGAATGGCTAGCAGCAACAGATAACCGTCAAAAAAGGCTCCGGAAGCCAGGCCGTTCTTCATACCGGACACACAATGTCTGTAGAATTCCAGCCCCTTCCAGTGCAGCGTCCCGAAGAAATTCCGGACACCGGCACCGATGCCGTCAGTGAAAAACGTCGTGATCCAGTCCGTGTAAAACAACGGTGTAAAATATTCCGCGCCCAGATAGTGCTTGATCAGCACATACACCACTCCCGTGACAGCCACCACGGAAGCGGAAACGATCCATCCGCTCTTACGGCTTCTGCGGATCCGGAAAAAGCAGGCCAGCAGCAAAAACAAAAGCATGTACGGTCGCATCAGGGTCAACAATACCGAGACAATAAACATGGCAATCAGCTTGCCCTTTGTCTCCTTATTCAGATAGGAAAAAGCCAGCCCGTAGAACAGGATCAGCATGCCAAAGCAGATCACCTCCGGCATACCGGACAGCATATATCGTGTAAACAGTGTGTACAGGCCAAAAAGCACCGTCAGGATGCCCAGCTGTTTCCAGGTGGGTTTCACCAGCCATACGAACACGAACATGGTGATCGTCAGCAGTACGATATTACAGATCACCGGTGACAGCAGATTCCAGCCAAACACCAGTCCCCACAGGATCCAGGGAAATACCAGCACGGGACTCCAGGCTGCGAAAGACAGCTGCAGTGCATGACTTTCGTTAAATCCGAAATACCCTCTGGGAAATCCGTATTTCACAATGCTTTCGACCTGTTTAAAATAAAACAGTTCATCGTTCCATTCCGAAGAAGGCAGATACACCTGTCCGATGCTCCTCCCCTCTGCCGCCGTCCGCACCAGACAGCACACCACGGGAAGCAGCGCCATCAGTACCGCCTTCACCAGTGTCAGATATCTTTTATCCTGTTTCCACCAGTCCGTAAATTGCTCTTTCTTCATAAAAATATTTCTCTCCCTATTCCTCCAGATGGATCTTCTCACGGATCACATACTGGGGAGAATTATTCATGCTGATGTAGATACGTCCCACATATTCTCCGATCAGTCCCAGCATGATCATGATCATGCCGCCGAAAAATACCAGTGCCGCCATCAATGCGCTGAATCCCATAGGGACATTGGGATTCACCAGCCTCTTGATGATCGTATAGATTCCATAGAGAAAACCCAGTCCTGCGAAGCCCACACCGAGAGATGTGGCGATCCGCAGCGGTTTCACGGAAAATGCCGTAAATCCGTTGAACCACAATCCCAGCAGCTTCTTGAGCGTATAACCGGAATTGCCCTCTTCCCGCTCTCTGTGACACACCGGCACGTTGGTAATGTTTTTCGTGGCACGGAGCACCAGTCCGATGACATAAGGATACGAATTCTCATAGCGGATCATATCCTCCACCACGAACCGCTTCACCGCAAAATAGCTGGAAATATACAGATTCGCAGGCTTGTTTAACATCATCCGCGTCATCAGCTCATTGACCTTGCTGCCCAGATTCCGGAATGCGGAGTGCTGCTTGTGTTCATAACTGGCATAGACAGCATCAAAGCCTTCCTCCAGCTTATTTAGCAGCTTATCCACTTCATCGGCGGGGGTCTGTCCGTCATCATCCAGGCACACCACATAATCTCCGTCGGAATGTCTAAGTCCCGCCATCAGCGCCGCATGCTGTCCGAAATTCCTGGCGAAGCCGATGCCCTTGATATTATCGTATTTTTCACACAGATCCCGGATCGTTTCCATGGTATTGTCCGGTGATGCATCATTCACCAGAAAAATATCATACGTATACTGTGTCAGTTCCTGCATTTTTTCGTGGATCTCCGTAACTACATGGGGCAGCGTATGCTCCGAACGATAGCAGGGGATCACAAAACTTACTTTTTTTATTCTGTCCATTTTTTGTTGCTTGCTCCTTCTTAATCTGCCGGATTCACGGCTGCCATCCAGACAATATCCCGGTACACACCGTCAATACACACATCGTCTCTTAACAGTCCTTCTCTGACGAAGCCTGCTTTTTCATAGCTTCGGATCGCCTGCAGGTTCTCCGACAATGCCCGCAGGTAGACCCGGTGCAGCAATTCCTGCTCAAAACAGTACCGTAACATCAGCTTCGCCGCCGCTGTGCCGATCCCGCGGCCTCTGGCACTCTCTTCTCCGATGAAGATTCCGTACTCCGCCTTATTGTGATGTCTGTCAATATCCCGGATATACACAGATCCGAGGGGAGTATCTCCTTCCAGATCGCAGATGATCATCTGCACCACATCTCCGGTCTCCACATGGGTCCGGATCCAGTGCTCATGGGACTGTCTGGTAAAAAGCTCCTGATAGATAAAATTTTTACGCACGGCATCGCTGTTACGCCATGCCACGATACGGTCCGTATCCTCATAGGTCATGAGGCGCAGACAGATCCCAGCCTGCGTATCCCGGTAGTTCTCAGAAATTGCTTTCGAGGTTTTATTTTCCAATCTTTTATTGTCTGCTGTTACTGTCTGCATTGTGATCTCCTTACTGTCTGTAAGCATTACACAGCTCGATGACTCTCCGGATCTCATCCTCCCGCATCTCGGGGAACAGCGGCAGTGTCACACAATGTGCTGCCAGGTATTCCGCATTCTGGCAGTCTCCCGGCTTATAACCAAGGTTTGCATATGCCTTCTGTAAATGGCAGGGCACCGGATAATGCATGTTGCATTCCACATCATTGTCTGCCATATACTTCACAAAATCATCGTGATCCGGTACCGTGATGACGAACAGATGGAACACCGGTGTGGTGTTCTCCGGATGATGCTGCATGGTGATCAGAGGATTCGTGATCTCCCGAATATAGCGGTGTCCGATCTCCTGACGTCTCTTCGTCCACTCCGGCAGATATTTCAGGCTGACGCTCAATACCGCACCCTGCAGTCCCTCCAGTCGATAATTATATCCAATCTCATCATGATAATAACGCACATCGCAGCCCTGATTTTTCAGGCGGTCGATATGCTTATAGTACTCTTCCTTCTCACAGGTGACACTTCCGCCTTCTCCGAAAGCATAGAGGTTTTTGCCCGGATAGAAGCTGAAGCATGCCAGATCTCCCAGGGTTCCCACATTTTTCCCCTCAAACTGTGCCCCGTGGGCCTGTGCGCAATCTTCCACCACGAACAGTCCGTGACGGTCTGCGATCTCGCGCACGCCTGCATAATCAAAGGGCTGGCCATAGAGATGGACACCGATGATTCCCTTCGTCCTCTCCGTGATCTTCGTTTCCAGCACGGAAGGATCGATCTCCCAGGTATCCGGCGTACAATCTGCGAACACCGGCGTGGCTCCCGTATAGCTGACGCCCCATGCTGTCGCGATATAAGTATTGGCAGGAACAATGACCTCATCTCCGGGGCCTACGCCCAGCGCCAGCATCGCCAGATGCAATGCGGAAGTACCGTTGTTCACACCGCTGGCATATTTGCTTCCCACATAAGCGGCAAATTCCTTGTCAAATGCATCTGCATATTTGCCTCCGGAAAAAGCTGTCTCACGACATACCTTCTCGATAGCTTCTCTGTAAGCATCTTCATGGGCTTTTACATCCCTCGTCAGATCGATTCTCTTAATATGTGCCATTTTTTGTCCTTCTCTCTTACCTGTTGTCATTTCATTTACATCGTTTCTAAACTCGCACGATGTACATTTCTTCTCTTATTTTCAATCTTTCACCGGGATTATCCGGCATCTTATATATGCTTCTTAATATAAAACTCGTTGAACAGTCTCGCGATCTGCACCAGATAATTGCAGATCGTCTTGAACACTTTTACCGTAGTATTATAATCTTCCTGCCACTCCACCGGATAATCCAGAATCTTCACGCCCCGTTTCTCCGCACGCAACAGGAATTCGATCATATAAAACCACCCGTTATCCCGGCTGCAGCCCTCGATCAGCGAGAGTGCCGTCTCTCTGCGGACAAATGTGAAGCCGCAGATGGCATCCGTGGATTTCATCCGTAAGAACAGCTTTAACAGAATCAACAGTCCCTGCGACGTGATCCTGCGGTACCATTTTCTGCCCTTGGTATCGGATTCTCTGGCAAAACGGCTGCCGTTAATATACTGGACCTCCGGCTGCGTCTCGAAGAGATGAATAGCCTCTCCCAGATGCCTGATATTGGTGGAAAGGTCGATGTCCATATAGCCTACCACATCGCCGTGGCTTACTTCCACACCTCTGCGGAATGCCGCACCCACACCGCGGACATTGATCCTCTCATATTTTACTTTATCATATTTTTTACACAGCTTTTCTGCGATCTGCGGTGTTTCATCCTCGGAACCGTTATCCACGATAATGATCTCATAGTCTTCAAAAGCAATGCTTTGCAGATATTCCACCGTGCGGGTCACACCGCTCTCTAAGCGCAGACGTTCATTTAATACCGGAAAAATAATCGTAAACATCATTTTGTCAGTTTTTCCACTCCTTCGATTACGTAGTGCTGTCTCTTAAAGCTCATATTCAAGATTACGGACAGATATTTGAAGATCAGCGTCAGCATGACGGACATCATGAAAAATCCAAACGATATCAGCGTCATGAGACTCATCCAACCTTCCACGGGACGTACCGTGCTGAAGATCGAATACACGATCCAGGCAAACATGATCATCATCACAGAGAACAGGATCGCACTCACCAGCATAGAGAACTTCTCCAGGACATTGGTGAAAATGATCAGTGTATCCAGTGCAAGACTGCTGCGGGTACTGCGCTCCTCCCGGTTCCTGGCACTACCTGCCTTCTTTTTATTCTCATAGACCAGCGTATCCGCCCTTAGTCCGCAATTCATATACATCGCCTTGCGGTAAGGAATGTACGCATTCATCTGATTCACACGATTCACTGCGCGGCGGGATATGATACGGAATCTCTCCTGACGCAGCTTATGGGTATTACGGCTTCCCAGATTATATACTGCATAGAACAGCCGCGAGGTCAGTGCCACATCTCTCCCCGGAGCGGCTGCCACCACATCATAGCCTTCCAGCGCTCTGTAATAAACATCCATGATCAGTGACGGCTCAAAATCCGGCAGGCATCTGTCGAATTCGAACAGGAAATCTCCCACTGCCAGGTCTCTTCCGGCATTCATGGCCATCTCGACTCCCTGATAAAAGCTCAAATTGATCATGCTCACCACATGATTTCCTCTGCTTTCTTCCAGAAATCGATGGATCTCCTCGATGGTATTGTCCATGCAGCAGTCATTCACACAGACGATCTCATATTTTTCGAAATGTTCTTCCATGGTGCCACAGACCGTATTCAGGAAATCACGGATGTGCGCACCATCGTTGTGCAGATACAGCACGCAGGATACAAAATTTTTCTCTTTATTCAGGATTGCGGTTCTCTCCATAACGTTTCCCCTATATCTATTATTTATAATCTCTCGGAATGGTTATCCTAATCTAAAAAAGGATCCAGGTCATATACCGTGTTGATCTTGCCGGATAAGACGCTGATGAAGGTGGGGCTCTCGGATAATGCCCGGATCACGGTAGGTCTCGAATCATCGATCTCCGAAGCCTTCAGAATCGGCTTCATGGAGAACAGTGACTTCTCATAACTGAAGCTATATTCTTCCCGCAGATACTTTCTCGCCAGCGTAGACATATACTCCCATGCACTCTCCGGTCTGCCGGGACAATCGTTGCAATTCCCCAGCCAGCCGCCTCTGCAGATATTGCCGTCCGCCCCCACGCAGGAGAACTGCGGTGTAGCATCGTAGCTTGTCTTATGCGGTGTAAAAGTCACCGAAGTCAGGGAATGATATCCCGTCCTGCCGAAAGGCATAATGGAGAAAAACGGTCCATCCATTACTGTAAATCCGATGTCCCTGAGCTTGTCACCTGTTTTGCACAGGATGATCTCACATAATTCATACTTCAGTCCGAAGGGTTCTGCCGTGACTCCCTTTACCTTTTCCAGCACCTGATTCACGGAAGCGTAAGTGGCATTCAGCACAAACGGTGCCCGGTATACCTCTCTATGGCCCTCATGCAATGCGGTGATCTCATAGCAGTCCGATTGTTTTACGATCTCTGTGATCTGCCGCCCGAAGTGCAGCTTCACTCCCGGATATTTCGCGATCTCCTCCATCAGATGATCCCGCAGAATATGGGCATCGTAGGTATACTCCTCGGTGAGAAAAGCTCCGTCGCACAGCCCCGGCTGGAAATATTCTTCCACAGGAAGCGCCTTACAGGGAATCCCGCCATCCCGGCAGAACTTCAAAAATTCCGCCGCATCCGTCCAGGAAAAATGAGCGGAAGTAGCATAAATCTGTTGAAACGCGGTATGAAGACAGAAGGAATAGTCCTCTGTAAAACGCTTGAAATATCCGGCGGATTTCATGGCCGTAGATAGAGACCTCGGGTAGTGATATCCCATGTGTACCCGGGCCTGATTGATATATGTGGCTCTGGTAAAAGGAGCCTTTTCCATCTCCAGCACCTCTACCTGTTGCCCTCTTTTTGCACAATACAGCGCCGCATACAATCCATACAGCCCTGCTCCTATGATCAGTTTGTCCATTCTGCTATCCTATCTCTGTCTCTGTTTTATCTCTGTCTCTGTTTTCTCATTTTCCGTCTTCCGGCCGGTTCCGCACATCAGTACCGCCAGATACGGCAGTGCCAGCATCACCGGATAGACATATCGCATCTGCACCGTGGGGCCTAACAGCATCGTCCCATAATATCCGGCGATCACCGCCAGTGGCAGACAGTAGCGCTTTCTGTCCACGATCACAAGGATCGCCGCCAGCGCCAGATACAGCCACAGATAACTGCCCGGCACGAACAGATATTTCAGTACCGGAAGCTTCAGATAACTGTTCCCGTCCGCCCATGCCTCCAGGCAGTTATACAGTCCCGGCCATTTGCTGTCTTTGTAGATCCCTCTGTTGTTCAGGGTATCTTCTTCCCATCGTGTCTGTATATATCCGAGCCCCTCTCTCCCCTGCACTTCGTTCACCGCCGCATGGGTGACATCAAAGGGAGATAAAAATCCTGCATCCACTGCCAGTGCGGCATTGATCATATCTCCGGGATAAAATTTCAGCAGATGAAAATAGGTCCGCAGGAAATCTCCCGAGCGATAACGCACCACATACGTGTTGGTATGTCGCTTTACCGGATCCGCGATGCCGGGATCATAATCCCTATAAGCCTCATCCAATATAAAATCATTCACCAGTGCCCGATCCTGTTCCGACATGGTACCGTCATCCTCAGGAAGTACTCCCACTCCTCCGTGGTAGATCATGCAGCGGGCCATCTGCTGGATCGGCATACTCAGCATCTCTCTCCTGTCTCCCTGTTCCGCGTGCGTTGCGGAGAACACTGCGGACAGCACAAAAAGCCCTATACAGAAAGCTGCCACACTTACCGTAAACAGTCTCCCCCAGAGCTTCCTCGCCCTTTTTCCAAAGCATACTGCCAGGAAAAGAAATGCTAATAGTACAATCATAGCATATTTTCCGTTATTGCGAAACAGTATCATTCCTATTGTTCCGATAAAAAACAGCAGATCCCGGACTCCGGGACGCCATTCCCTGCGGTCCTCCAGCAACAGATCCGTCAGACTGATCAGCTGCAGCAATAAAAAAGCACTGAATACCGTATCTTTTGTCATGCTGACACTCATATACCAGTGGAACGGGAAAAACATTCCAAGCAGTAGCATCACGAGCTGCCAGCCTGCCGCCACCTGGCGTCTGTGCAATACCAGCACACCGTAGGACATGCTGCCCGCCAGCAGCAGCATCTGCAGCGCAGTGTACAGTGCCATTCCGGCATTCATACTTCCGCACAGCTGCGTTCCCAGCCACAGCATTCCCTGTAAAAGCAGTGTGTGCACGATCGGATGATGATCAAAATAATAATGCTCCACAATCTGTCCGGTCTGTACCGGTGCATCATAGGCACAGATTCCCGGGTAATATGCCAGATATACCGGAAGCCATGCAAGGCAAAGCAATAACAGGCTTCCGAAAAACACCTGTGCCCCGGAGCGTCTCTGTATCCACGCGGCAGATCTGCCGAACACAGCATTGTCTTTACCGGCACCGTTCCTTCCACCGTTGCAGTCACCCTCTGGTGCCGGCCGCTCTGCCACACGATAGACCACAAACGTTCCGATTACACCCAGTAGGCATCCCAAAAGCACGGTCCACAGCAGAGTGCTTCCCACATATCCGGCCGTCCACAGGATATTGCCCGCAGCCGCCAGATCTTTTTCCGTTTTTACGAAAAATACAAACAGACATCCCAGAACGCAAAGCAGCACACCGCCTCTGCGTCTGGGAAGTATTCTCTTCTCCTGCATATTATAATCCTTTACGTTCCTGATGTTCCCCATGCACACGGTTCAGACGATACTCGAAATCCTTCCGGTCCTTGGCCGCCATAACTTCCAGCATCATACCGGAGAAAAACGACTGGATCCCCGCCAGCAGAATGAATCCGCAGGCGATCAGCGTCGGGAATCTCGGCACCAGTCCCGTATTCAGATACTCCAAAAATACCGGAACAAACAATATCACCGACACCACTACCAGCAAAAATGCCAGCATGCCGAAGAAATGCATGGGTTTATAGTTTTTATACAGCTGCAGCATCTTGCGGATCACGCGGAAACCGTCACTGTAAGTATTCAGCTTGGACTCGCTGCCCTGGGGACGGTCACGATATTCCACCACCACATTCTCTACCTGCATGTTATAGTTCACCGCATGGATCGTCATCTCCGTCTCGATCTCAAATCCTTTGGAGAATACCGGGAATGTCTTCACGAATTCATAACTGAACGCGCGATAACCGGTCATGATGTCCTTGATATCGGAATGAAACAGGCCGTTGATCCCCGCACGCATCAGACTGTTGCCGAAATTATGAAACGGCCGCTTATTTTCCGTAAAATAAGTAGACGACAGGCGGTCTCCCACTACCATATCCGCCTGATGCTCCAATACCTTTGCCACCATCTCCCGGGCACAATCCAAAGGATACGTGTCATCTCCGTCGATCATAAGATAGCATTCCGCATCGATCTCACGAAACATTCTGCGGATCACGTTTCCCTTTCCCTGGGCATATTCATGACGTATGATCGCTCCCGCTTCCGTTGCCAGTTCCACGGTACGATCGGTGGAATTATTGTCATATACATAAGTCACCGCCTCCGGCAGGAACTTTTTCACATCGGATACCACCTTGGCGATCGTCTTCTCTTCATTGTAGCAGGGGATCAGTACTGCAATTTTATCCATTTTCCATTCCTCTTATCTCTGCGTGTTAAAAGTGCTTATACAAAGTTTATTGTACCACGCTTGTTCCATTACAGCCACTATTTTTGCTTTTTCACGCGTATTTTTCTTGGGGGCGGGCAAAAGCTATGATATAATGAGCGCAAGTGAGCCAATATGCTTGCATAATTAAATTTAATTGTTGTGGTTACGGAGGAATTGTTTCCATGAGTGGATCTCAGAACAGATCTTGTTGCAATATCATTTACCGTCTGGGGCTTAACATTGTCATGCTTCTGACACTGTTGCTTTCCATGCTGCTGTTCGCCGGCAGCTTTCTCACGACCTGCTATGCCGACAATATGGAGACCCAGCAGGTTTTGCTGCGTCCGGACAATCCCCTGTGGAATCTGTTGGAGCTGGCAGGCTTCGGATTACTGTTTTGCGGATGTCTGTATCTGTATGAAAAAATAGGAGAGAAATTCCGTCGCGGACTGCTCGTTTTTACTTTGACCTTTGTATTTGGGCTTGGTATCCTGCTGATCCTCTTCGGACGCACGGTTCCCGCAGCGGATGCTCTGTCTGTATACAATGCGGCTGCGGAGTGGATCCTGGGAAATACTGATATTATCCACCCCACCGTTTCTTATCTGTCTTATTATCCACAGCAGATCGGGCTGATGGCTTTTTTGGAGCTGTTGCTCCGGATCTGGAATCTCACCGGCCTGTCCGTACCGGCCTGGCACTTTATCAAGCTGGTCTATGTCTGTCTGTTGTGTGGGGCGATCTGGTTCCAATATCTGTCGCTGCAATATCTGTGGCCGGAGAATTACAAGAAGATCTCTTGCTGTTATCTCGTCTTGATATGCTGTAACCTGCCCATGATCATGTACAGCTCCTTCGTCTACGGCGAGATTCCTTCCTTCGCTGCATTGTCGGTGGGATGCTATCTGCTGTTGCGGTTGCTGGGAGGCGTCTCTCCGGGCGGCTCCTACCGGGACAACGTCTCCCCGGGCGACTCCTCTCCGGACAGCTCCTACCGGGACAACGTCTCCCGAAATGATGCGCCCTCAGTCACCGCCTACGATTACGTCCCCCGCATGCTCCGTCAGATACTTTTCACAGGCTTCGGCAGTATCCTGTTCCTCACACTGTCTGTGATGCTGCGCAAGAATTCCCTGATCCCTGTGATCGCAGTGTTGCTGGTGCTGTTGTTCGAGGCATTGCGTCCGGGGCGGAACGGTAAAATGCGTCTGGGACTGCTCATCATGGCGGTCTGTCTCGCTGTGACTTCCGTAAGCGTCCTGCCGCTTACGCAGAAAATCTACGAGAAAAAGGCGGGGAACACGTTAAGCTCCGGTGTCACCGCCATGTCCTATCTCGCCATGGGAATGCAGGAAGCTTCCCGCGGCTGCGGCTGGTATAACGGCTTCAATATCGATACTTACGATACCGCCGGCATGGATACTGCTCTCGCCAACGAGATCAGCCGTCTGGCGATCGACGAGCGCCTGGCCTATTTCCTGGAACATCCCGGCTACACAGCGGACTTCTATCTTCACAAACATTTATCCCAGTGGGCAGACGGCACCTATGCCAGCAGACAGGCTACCCTGGCTACCTATGGAGGGCGGAGTGCATTTTTTAAGGAAGTCTATGAAGGTTCTCTCAGTGGGGGATATATCGAATGGTGCAATGCATGGCAGAATGTTCTGTATCTGGGCGTGTTGGTGTTCTGTATTGGCAGTCTTAAGAAGCGTCGGGAATCCAGGGCTGCCGGACACATGGACGGGCGCACTGCAGACCGAATCGTGGGGCATACCACAAGGCACACTGCAGACCAAATGGCGGATCAGCTTGATGCGGATCAGCTCGGTGCGGACCGGCATGGCGCGGATCGGCATGGTACGGATCGGCATGGTACGGACCGACTTGGTGCGGATCGGCATGGCGCGGACCGGCATGGCGCGGATCGGCATGGTGCGGACCGACTCTACGTCTACGTCGGCCTCATTGCCGTACTGGGAGGTTTTCTGTTCCACACCTTCTGGGAAGCCAATTCGCGGTATATCTTCTCTTACAGCCTGTTGCTGATGCCCTACTGCGGGGCCGGAGTCTATACCGGGATCTGCCGGATACGGGATGGGGTACGGTCGAGATTTCATTAACATTTTCCATGCAGTATTATACTTAACTTACTAACTTGAGAGTTTACGAAAGCATAGCCGCGCATAGGCAAAATAAGAACCGTGATTGGG